>Ga0194136_1000619_pt1 | contig 18194 bp, 17 predicted proteins | sample TARM_MetaG_T3A_1_FD_134023 | JGI IMG/M metagenome (GOLD analysis project Ga0194136, IMG submission 134023) | Freshwater microbial communities from Pennsylvania, USA, analyzing microbe dynamics in response to fracking - TARM_MetaG_T3A_14 (version 2) | ecosystem: Environmental > Aquatic >...
AAGTGGGTTTGATGTTTATTTAAAAGGCAACGCGCTAGCCATATTATTCCCATACATCAGACAAGCAGTCTCAACGCTGACAATGATGTCTAATCATTACCCGACCTACATTATGCCAACAATTAACATAGCAAAATTGTTACAAGAAGCTGAAGAAGTAAATGATAAATAGATATTGCGACTAGCCACTCATTCGAAATAGGATTGAGTGGCTAGTTTTGTCCAAGTTCAGGTAAAATGAGTGAGATTTACAATGCTAATTAAGAAAAGATCCTCGAATAGAATATACATGGAAACTGATGTTAAGTAATTGACGCTGTACTTCTAAAAACATAGTCATTTATATATGGACTAAATAGTCCAAAGTTTAGAAAAATTTGTTAGCTAGACTTATTATGTGCAGCTGGTGACTTACTGGCTGGCCTTTGACTACACGGGACAGGGGATTCATGATGCCAACTGGCAGCCGACTTTCGGGGGTGACGCCTACCTGACGAACGGTTCCCTGGGCTGCATCAACACACCGCTTGACATCATGGCGCAAGTCTACGAGTAGGCCTATAACGGCATGCCGGTGCTCGTCTTTCAATAAGGCAAAATACGACTTTATAACATGTGGTGAAGAAGGGGAGCAATCCTCTTTTTTTTTTGCTAAAAAATTGAATGATTTATAAGGAGCCTGAAACTATTAAAAATATTGACTTGTTCGACCAAAGGATCAGTAAGAGGACTGTACTGTATGAGTATTTCGCCTTTGGATTCAATTTCTACGTGTAAACGATCGAAAGCCATTAGTAAACTTTGAATAATAGAATATAATGATTGTAAGCGCTTGACTAAGTGAGCTTGCATTAATAGATTAAAGTGAAAAAGAGGGATACGATGATTTTAGACTACATGACGAATTTAGAAAATTACGAAAAACTATTACCCAGAATGGATATTTATCAAGAATATCTTAGTAAATTACGTGAATTACCAGTCGGTAGATATGAGTTGGGAGAAGGTGAATTTTTCTCAATTCAAGAAGGAACAACCCGTCCGCTGGAAGGTGCCCAGTTTGAATTTCACGAGCAATACATTGATTTGCAAATCATGCTGCAGAGTTATGTACAAATGTGCTGCAAACTTATGTACTTTTATTTTGCCATAAACAATACAGGCCGCAACACTGATTGTTTCGACTATAAGGCTATATTAAAGTATCCGTGGACCATCCATTTTCATTAAAACTCCCACAAAATTTACATAAAATTTATACTATCAAAATTTCATCTACTATTCCTTTAAAGAATATCAGCTATGCCTGCCATCAATATTTATAGCAAAATAATTTGCTATACTCAATTTTGTAAATGAAAGGGATTTCATAAAGATAAGGAGGGCAGTTTTTAGTCGGGAGAAATCAATAGACAACATGTTGAAGGGAAGTTTTTTTTGGGCCATTGGCCACCAGCCACCAGCCACCAACCATACAACCATCACCACCATACACCACCAACAACATATATTAGGAGGATTAAAAATTTATGAATCAAACATCAGGAAAAGTAAAAGTCACCACAGCAAGTTCACAGTTTAATTTAAAAGAAGCTATTTTGTACGGAATTAACGTGGTATTAGGCACCGGCATTTTATTGTTACCCAAAATTATTTATGGCAACTTAGGCCCAGCATCCATCTTAGCAATGATATTTAGTGCCCTACTTGTTTTTCTATTAGCGATCTGTTTCGCGGAAGTTGCTGGTTATGTGTCAGCAAATGGAGGCGCATACACGTACGCAAAAGTAGCCTACGGAGAAAAAACAGGCTTTGTGATCGGCATCCTTTCATGGTTTACAGTGACAACGGTGTGGGCTGCTTCGGCCGTTGGGTTAGGAGAAATCTTGGGCGCAACTTTCCCAATCTTATCCGGCTTTGAAACCATTATTTCAGGCATCGTGATTCTATTCTTTATGTTTTTAAACCTAGGCGGTTTAAAAGTCGTCAAAGGCTTCTCGAACGTTGTCACAGTGTCTAAATTACTCCCTTTTATCGCAGTAGGTATTATTGGATTGTTCTTCTTTAAAGGTGGGATAGACGCAGGTAACTGGTCACCCTTTGTTCAAATCTCAGAAGACACCACCTTCTCATCTGCGTTAGCTTCAACCGCGATGACGGTATTCTATGCCTTTGTTGGTTTTGAATCATTACCAATTATCGGTGGGGAAGTCAGCGATTCTAAACGTAATATGCCTAAAGCGATTTTAATCTCATTAACTATTGTAACCGTTTTATATGTCTTGTTAATTTCAACAACAATCACCATGTTAGGTGGCGATATTCTAGCAACGAATACACCGATCCAAGATGCTTTCGCCAATATGGTAGGTTCATGGGGCTTTTGGTTTGTAAGTATTGCTGCCATTATCTCATTGGTTGGATTAAACGTCGGCGATTCAACGCACAGCCCTCGTCTATTAGAATCAATTGCTGAAGACGGTTTATTGCCAGATACTGTGGCTAAGAGAAACGAGAATGGGACACCAGTCGCTTCAATCGTGATTACGTCATTGATTGCCTTTGGTCTTGTGATGTCAGGTTCATTTGAGTCCTTAGTCGAAATGAGTGTGGTGTTCTACTTCTTCCAATATATTCCAACGGCTTTAGCGGTGATTGTTTTAAGAAGAAAGAGCAAGAATGGCGAGTTAGCGGCCGAGTATTCAAACGAAGGTCAATTTAAAGTACCTGGCGGCGTGGTGATTCCGATTTTAGCGGTTGTCGTTAGCTTATGGATGATCCTATCAGACAGCGTGATGCATCTAGCAACTGGCGCTGGCGGTATCGCGATTGCCTTAATTCTTTACTTCGTATTCAACCGCAACAAAACGAATACTAAAATATAACCAATCATCAAACAGCTAAAAGTACAAGCAACAGCTCAACTTTATGTAAGTGTTATTTTTTAGAAAATGGACAAACGAAGGAGCGATGCCGATGTCAAACCAGAATATAGGACGCCTGGGTCTGATTATTATGGCGCTCCTTTGGGGCTCCAGCTTTGCGATGAATCAAGTTGCGATGACAGCCTACAGTCCCTTTCAATTATTAGCCTTAAGGTATGCACTGGCGGCCGTATTATTAATCGGCTTGACCTATAAACCATTAATCAAGTCATCGAAAGCCATCTGGTTGAAAGGCTCTTTATTAGGTGTAATTCTCTATACCGCCTATGCCTTTCAAACCAAAGGCTTGTCACTGACCACCGCCACCAACAATGCCTTCTTAACGGCCTTGAATATTGTCTTAGTCCCATTTATCTCGTCCGTGTTTATGAAAAATAAAATAGTTCCTAGGGAATACTTAGGCGCAGCCTTTGCCATGGTGGGCGTTACCGTGATGTCTTTAACCGAACAACTCGGTGCCATTAATTTAGGTGATGCGCTCACTTTAGGAGGTGCAGTTTTCTTTGCCTTACATATTCTATTGACGGATAAATTTGCTAAAGAAGAAGACGTGATGGTACTCACTACCATCCAACTATCCGTGGCAGGTGTGTGTGCCATATTAGCTGCTTTAGTCGAAAATGAGCCGTGGGTAATCAATAATCGTACCGCTAATTTAACCGTGTTGTACTTAACAATTTTCTGTACGATGATTGCCTTTTTATTACAAACTTATTGTCAACAATACACGACTGAAACTGAGACGGTGTTGATCATGTCCACCGAATCGGTCTTTGCTTTACTGTTCGCGGTCGTGGTGATGAAAGAATTTCCTAGTTTACAAACCTTAATTGGTGCCGGCTTAATTCTTTGTGGCGTCTTAGTCACCGAATTAAAACCCAAGTCACCCTTGGCAGGTTAAGAAACAACTTACTAAAACACTGACAGAATATTTACAAACAAACTTACTAAACAACTTAATAAACACCTTATTAAAAAGGAGGCGTCTCAATGCAACATCCACAAGTTGTCGTGGATATGACAAAACTGAAACATAATTTAACTTACTTGAGCCAGTATTTACAAGCTAAAGGCATTAAAGTGGCAGCCGTCACGAAAGTCTTGGGGGCTTATCCTGAACTATCCGCTTTATACGATTCAATTGACTCGATTGATTACTTGGCTGACTCGCGTTTAGACAATTTCAAACATTACCCTAAACAGTCGACCAAAGAAAAGATTCAACTGAGAATCCCGATGTTGTCGGAAGTCGATCAACTGGTTCAAACCGTCGATATCAGTTTGAATTCACAGATCGAAACGATTCGTGCCATCAATCAAGCAGCCCGCAAATTCAACACCAGCCATCAAATTATACTGATGATTGATTTAGGTGACTTACGTGAAGGGGTCTTTGAGACACAAGAAATTGACCAATATGTCCAAGAGATTATTCAACTGGATTCAGTCAAGTTACTAGGGCTTGGCGTCAACTTAACCTGTTACGGGGCGATTATTCCGGAGTACTCCATCTTAGAACAATTAATCCAACATAAACAACGCCTTGAACACACATTCGACCTAACACTCGATATCATCTCAGGCGGCAATTCAAGTAGCTTGTATTTGTTGGATGAAGGCGGCGAAGGCATCCCAGCAGGCATCAATATGCTGAGAATCGGTGAGGCTTTTGTATTGGGGGTTGAAACAGCTTATGGCAAAAAAATTGACAACATGCACCAAGATGTCTTCACCTTGCAAGCGGAAATTATTGAATACCGTGACAAACCGTCCTTACCGATCGGTAAAGTCGGCCAAGATGCCTTTGGTCAAAAACCGACCTTTGTCGATAAAGGCCTTATGAAACGCGGGATTGTTGCGATTGGTAAACAAGACGTTGATGTCTCGAACATTACACCGAGAGATTCACGCGTGGAAATTATTGGTGCCAGTTCCGATCATTTAATTTTAGATTTTAGCCAGGCCAGTCAGGATTATCACTTAGGCGATACCGTCGCCTTTGATGTATCTTACGGCTCATTACTCAACGTCTTTACAAGTCCTTATGTCAAGAAAACTTTTATTAATTAGGAGGAAATATAATGGAAAATGTCAAAGTAATTATCTGGGGTTTAGGTGCAATGGGTGGCGGCGTCGCTAAAACCTTATTGCAGAAAAAAGGTGTGGATATTGTCGGAGCGATTGATATGGGCGCAAAAGTCGGCAAAGGTCTATTTGAAGTCTTAGGTCAAGAGTTCCCAGGTAAAACAGATGTTACAGTCGGTTCAACCGATGACTACATTACACCCGAAAATGCCGACGTGGTTATTCTCTGTACCGATTCCTACGTCAAAGGAAACTTCCCAAAAATCAAATTAGTTTTAGAAAATAAAATGAATGTAATTTCTAGTGCCGAAGAAATGGCTTATCCCAAAGCGCAAAATCCTGAATTAGCTGCAGAAATTGACCGCATCGCTAAAGAAAACGGCGTCTCCGTATTAGGAACCGGCATCAATCCAGGTCATATTATGGACTTATTAGTGTTAGTAATGACCGGCGCTTTAACCGATGTCAAACATATCACCTCTAAGCGCATTAATTCCTTGTCACCTTTTGGGGCAGCGGTCATGGAAGAACAGGGCATTGGCTTGGAAGTCGACGAATTTAACCGCCGCAAAGCAGCCGACGAAATGGCCGGCCATGTCGGCTTTGAAGAATCTGTTCAAATGATGGCCGATGCCTTAGGCGTGACCCTCGATGACATGACCACTGATATGGAACCGATTGTGACCGAAGTGGATCGTAAATCACCATATGGTTTTGCTAAAGCAGGCCAAGTGGCCGGCGTCTTTATGACCGCTAAAGGCATGGTCGATGGCAAGGAATTCTTTAATTTAGAACATCCACAACAAATCGAACCTGAACAAGTAGGCGTGGATACCGGTGACTATGTGATTATCGATGGCTCACCAAAAGTTAACCTGATCAATACACCTGAAATTGAAGGGGGTACCGGTACGATTGCGATGTTAGTCAATATGATTCCGAAAATCATCAATGCTGACCCAGGTTTACAAACGATGATTGACCTACCAATTCCGCATGCCATTTTAGGCGATTACCGTGATCAAGTTAAAGCAGACAAGAAAATAGTTAAATAGAAAAGGAGCGATCACAGTGGCAAGTAAAGGCGAGTGGGTTCAAATTTCATCTATTGTGTTAACGGCTGATGAAAGAGCACCTCAAGTACCAGCAGATACCGGCCAGACACCCTTAGTGATGTGGGTGAAAGGTTACTTATTAGAAGCAGCAGAACTCGGTGAAGAAGTCACTATTGAAACCGTGACGGGCCGTCATACGACCGGCACTTTAGTGCGGATTCAGCCATCTTTCACCCATTCATTTGGCAAGTATATTCCAGAACTGACCGACATCCACCGGATGTTAACGTCAGAGTTGAAAGGAGAGTCATCCAATGATTGATAATAGTTATGAAGCCGTAATGAGTAGAAAACCCCAGATTATGAATGAGTCTCTTCAAATCAACTATGATGATTTTGAAGGGCCAGGCGTCATTTTCAATTACGAGCATATGATGGAATCGGCTGCTTATAGCATCGATGAAATGATTGACATTCAAAGAGAACTCGGCGTCGGTAATACACCGATTATCGAACTAAAAAACATAACTAAATTAGCTCGTAACTATGCACCGGCCGGTAAAGGCGCTCGGATCTTTGTTAAAGATGAAGCAGCCAATGCCTCAGGGAGTTTTAAAGACCGACGTGCTTCCGTTTCATGTTACCATGCCAAAAAATTAGGCTATAAAGGCGTCGTGACCGCCACCAGTGGCAACTATGGGGCAGCCGTCGCAGCCCATGCCGCAAAATTAGGCCTCAAATGTATTGTCGTTCAAGAATGCTTTGATTCCCAGGAAGTTGGCCAACCAGAAATCGTTGAAAAAGCTCGCAAATGCGAAGCTTTAGGTGCCGAAGTAGTGCAATTAACAGTTGGACCAGAACTCTTTTATCAGTTTTTAAAAATTATCGAAGAAACAGGTTATTTTAATGCCTCTTTATATACACCCTTTGGGATTGCGGGCGTTGAAACGTTAGGTTATGAAATCAAGCAACAATTTGATCAACAAGTCGGTCAACAACCGGACGTGGTGGTTGTAACGAATGCGGGCGGTGGAAACCTAACCGGTACGGCCAGAGGCTTAAGAAAAGCAGGCAACACTCACACCCAAGTGGTAGCCGCCAGTGTCGATTTATCAGGGTTACATATGGCCAGTGATAAAGACTTCAACCGTAAATCCTTTACGACCGGCCATACGGGCTTTGGAATTCCCTTTTCAACCAATCCGGACCGTTCGGATGTACCACGTTCAGCGGCTAGACCTCTGCGCTATATGGACCGCTATGTGTTAGTTAAACAAGGGGAAGTCTTCTTTATCACAGAAGCGCTGTCTTGGGTGGAAGGTTTGGAGAAAGGCCCAGCCGGTAATACCTCTTTAGCCGCCGCTTTTTCCTTAGCCCAAGAAATGGATGAACACCAAATCATTTTAGTTCAAGAAACAGAATACACAGGCGCAGGTAAAAGTGTGCAGTCGCAATTGAGTTTTGCCCGCGATAACGGCATAAAGATCTATTTTGGCAATCCGGACGAAGAAGTGCCGGGTGAATCGATTGTCTTACCTGAACATCCGTCATTAATTAAAGCGCGTGAGTTGGATTTAAGTCGACCAAAACGTACTAGAATTAAAACTGCTTTAAGTCAAAGCACCCAAGCATTCACGGACGCGGAACTACAATTCTTAGCCGAGGAAATCAATGATAGTGTCGAAGCTGTTATTGCTTATATTGCCGAGTTAACCAAAGAAGAAGGAGTGTCATAATGAACCAAACTAAAAACTTTGAAGCAGCCAGAGCACATCTGGCTGACTTATCCAATGAAGCACTAAAAATCAGATTCTGGGAACTGATCGATGAAATTGTTGATCCTTTATTACAAATGGGCCACGAGTATACCTCACCTTCCATTGAACGCTCAGTGATTATGCGGATGGGCTTTTCATCAACGGAAGCTACCGCGATTGTCGATCAAGTGATTAAATACAACTTAATGTCTAAAGGGGCCGGACACATTGTTTACCGTGTCGCTAAAGAAAATCAAGCGCCGATCCGTCAAACCGGTTTGGAATTAGCCGAAGGTAAACATTGGGATCAGGTAGAAAATCTATTTAGAGGGGTAGAATAAGATGACTGAATATAAATTAGATAAAAATGAAAAAATAGACATTAATAAGATTCTTGAAAACCTGGAAGACTATCGTCCAAAGCGTCGCGGTTGGACGTGGCGCACACCGGTACCGAATTATCAAATGCATAAGTTCGAGTACAAGGATATGTCAGAAACCTTGAAAAATTATGTGCCGCTACCATCGGCCAAATATTTCGACAATATTGACCCGCAAGGGATGCCGTCTATCACTACCGAGATTGCTTCAGGCCGTTTTGAAGATGATATCCGCCGGATGCGCATGGCAGCTTGGCATGGTGCCGACCATATTATGGTGATTCGTACCGCTGGTCAGTCTCACTTTGAGGGCTTGATTGAAGGCACTCCTCAAGGGGTGGGTGGCGTACCGATTACCCGGAAGCAAGTGCGGGCCCAAAGAAAAGCCTTGGATTTAATTGAAGAAGAAGTAGGCCGTCCCATTAACTACCATAGTTATATTTCAGGCATTGCTGGACCAGAAATCGCCGTGATGTTCGCTGAAGAAGGCGTCAACGGCGCTCACCAAGATCCGCAATACAACGTTTTATACCGTAACATTAATATGATTCGTTCTTTTGTTGATGCTTGTGAAGCCAAAAGCGTAATGGCTTGGGCTGGCATCGCCCAAATCGATGGCGCACATAATGCCAATGCGACGGCGCGTGAAGCGTGGAAAGTCATGCCAGAATTAATGGTGCAACATGCGATCAATACCGGTGTCTCAAGTAAAGTCGGAATCAGTGATTCGAATATCTGTTTATCCACAGTACCACCGACTGCGCCACCTGCTCCGTCTATGGCGATTGACTTACCGTATGCCGTAGCTTTACGTGAGTTCTTCGACAAATATAGAATGCGCGCTCAACAGAATACTAAATATATGGAATCGTCAACGCGTGAAGCAACGGTGACGCATACTTTAAATATTCTAATTTCAAAATTAACCAGTGCCGATATTCAATCAACCATTACCCCGGATGAAGGCCGTAATGTGCCTTGGCATATTTATAATGTGGAAGCGATTGATACAGCCAAACAAGTTTTCCAAGGCTTAGATGGCTTAAATGATATGTTGGAATTAAAACAAGATGGACCATTAAGAGAAGATGCCCGTGAAATTCAAGAGCGTTCCGTCTTGTTCTTAGAAGCAATTATCGCTCAAGGCGGCTACTTCCAAGCGGTAGAAAACGGCATGTTCGTTGACTCAGGCGAATTCCCAGAGCGTAATGAAGATGGCATCAGTCGTGAAATCAATGGTGGAATCGGCGCAAACTCTGTCTACAAACGTGATGAAGATTATCTAGCTCCCGTCACTGCTCACTATGGCTACAACAATGTGGCTCAATATGATGCGTCAGCCGTCAATGACCCGTCCTCATTAATTGGCGGATCAACTTTAGAAGATCCAGACAAAATAGTTTATATCGATGAATTGGATGAAACAGATAACGTGAATATTCGTTTAGCTCAGTCAAAACCTTACCGCGAAGAAGGCCAATTAAAACCTGAAGCGGAATGGGCAGGCGACGGCACTGTCTTAATGACCTTTATGTTGCCAGATTCAAAACGAGTCGCGCAATATACTGCCTTAGAAATCGGTAAAAAGATGGGCTTAGAAGAATGTGAAGTCATCAATATCGAAGTGCTACAAAATGCTGAAGGAACTAGAATTGAAATGAAGGGGATTGTCCCGTTCGCCATCGATAAAGCAACACTGGTGGTACCTGAAGAACCAGAAATGTTATCTGAAGATGAAATACGTGCCGATGTGCAACGTAAACCGATGTTATTGGTGGCCGGAACGATCGGCGAAGACGAGCATTCGGTTGGCTTACGCGAAATTATCGATATTAAACACGGCGGCATTGAAAAATATGGCATGAAAGTCGAGTACTTAGGGACGAGTGTACCGGTTGAAAAGATTGTCGATGCGGCCATTGAAATGAATGCCGACGGGATTATGGCCTCTACGATTATTTCTCACGATGATATCCACTATAAAAACATGCGTCGCATCAATGACTTGTGTGTTGAAAAAGGTGTGCGTGATAAATTAGTCTTAGTAGCCGGTGGTACGCAAGTCGTGCCGGAGATTGCAGTGAAACACGGCATGGATGCCGGCTTCGGACGCGGTAGTAAAGGGATTCAAGTCGCAACGGCTCTGGTTGAATCACGCTGGGAAATCGAAAAAAGAGAGGACTAATTAGCATGAGGATTGATGTATTAGTAGCCGAAATAGGTTCGACTACGACGGTAGTGAGTGCCTTTAATGGCCTTAACCAACAGTCATCAGATCCGGTCTTTCTTGGTCAAGGTCAAGCAACCACCTCGGTGGAAGCAGGCGACGTGCGTATTGGGATTGAAGCAAGTATTGACGATTTAAAACAAAAATTAGGCACTGACACACTCGAGTATGACGAATTGTTCGCCTCCTCGAGTGCAGCCGGTGGTTTAAAAATGACGGTTCATGGGCTGGTCTTTGATATGACCGCCCGGGCCGCTAAAGAAGCAGCTTTAGGCGCTGGTGCAGTGATGCGTATGGTCACTGCCGGCAAGCTGCGCCGCACGGATTTGCGTAAAATCCAAGAGGAAAATCCCAATATTATTCTGATCGCCGGCGGCGTTGATTACGGAGAACGTGAGACTGCCCTAGAAAACAGTGAAAAAATCAGAGCGCTCGGTTTAAGCATTCCCGTGATTTATGCCGGCAATATCGAAAACCAAGAAGAAATCCAACTGATTTTCGAAGATGCCCAGCAAGACTTATTTATTGTCGAGAATGTTTATCCTAGAATTGATGAGTTGAATATCGAACCAACCCGGGCTGTGATTCAAGATGCCTTTGAAAAACATATTATTCATGCCCCAGGCATGGAACATATTTACGACTTGGTGAATGGGAATATCACCCCTACACCGGGATCGGTTATGAACATTGCGAAATTATTTCATAAATACCTTGGAGATGTTGTGGTTGTGGACGTGGGAGGCGCAACGACAGATATCCATTCAGTCACAGAAGGATCGGCTTTATTTGATCGCATATCAGTGGCACCAGAACCTGTAGCCAAGCGCACCGTTGAAGGCGATATTGGTTTATACGTCAACTTAGAACGCGTGATTGAACTGTACGGGGAACAGCAACTCTTAAAAGAAGGCTTTGATTTAGCAGCTATTCGTCAGAATTACAATGGAATTCCTAAAAATGAACAAGAAAGAGCCTTGCTTGAAAAGTTAGCCGCAATAGCCACGCAAACAGCTATGGATCGCCATGTCGGGTCGATTCGTTACGTCTATGGCCCTTCAGGTAGAGCCACATTGGCTCAAGGCAAGGACTTAAGTAAAGTTAAATATGTGATTGGCACCGGTGGGGCTTTAACGCAACTGAACAATGGCAAGGAGATTCTGTCTAGCATCCGTCGCAAGAAAGAATCGCTGCAAATGTTACCTAAAAGACAGCCTTTAGTTTTAATCGATCAGGACTATATTATGTCTTCCTTAGGCGTCTTATCAATGAAACACGAACGTTTCGCAATGAAGTTATTGGCTCAATCGCTACAATTTGAGCCATTACTTGAAGCGCTCGACACCTATCAAGCAGATGCCGCTAAAGAACTGGATGAGACAGACGCAGCTATCGATTAAACCATCGCTTAAAATAGAATACTCCCGCAAATCCCTCAAGTGACACGTCACTTTGAGAAAAGGAGATTAAAAAATGAATCAGAAACGTAAACCCTATTTATTTGAGGCAATTATTACGTTTTCTTTCTTAATTATTATTATGGCGGCCGCCATTGTCTTATTTGCGGCCGATCCCCATATCCCGATGTTAATCGGCACAGCGTTTGCGGCTTTAATGGCCCTGCGTCTAGGCTTTGAATGGCGCGAAATTGAAGGGGCGATGGTCAGTGGTATCACCAAAGCTTTGCAGTCGATTATTATTCTGGCGGTGATTGGAGTTTTGATTGGCACCTGGGTATTATCTGGCGTGGTACCAACCATGATTTACTATGGCTTAAAAGTCATTGACCCCACCTATTTTCTCGTGACAACAATGGTGATTGCTACGATTACTTCTTTAGCGACCGGTTCCTCTTGGGGCACCGCAGGAACAATAGGGATTGCCTTGATGGGAGTGGCTAGAGGTTTGAGCATTCCCGCGCCGATTGCGGCCGGTGCCATCATTTCTGGGGCTTACTTTGGGGATAAGATGTCGCCTTTAAGTGACACCACTAACTTAGCACCTGCAATGGCCGGTACCGACGTCTTTACGCATATCAAACATATGCTGGTGTCGAACGGTCTCACATACGCAGTGAGTTTGATTGTCTTTTTAGTGATCGGCTTGAGACACGGGGGTGGCAATGCGGACTTAACAAGTATTGATGCCTTAATGGTGGGCATCGAAAGTCATTTTACAATCACGCCCTGGTTACTCTTGCCCCCTTTGATTGTGATTATCGTCGTGGCTAAGAAGATGCCAGCGATCCCAGGAATTTTCTTAGGCGCTGTTTTGGGGATGGTTTTTGCGCCGATTTTCCAAGGCGCTCATTTAGGCGATATTCTCAATGCTAGTATGTACGGCTATGTCAGTGAAACAGGCATTGAAATGATTGATAGTCTATTGACGGCGGGTGGACTGGAAGGGATGATGTATTCCATTTCCTTAACGCTACTGGCGATGATGTTTGGTGGCATTATGGAAGAAACCGGCCAACTCGATGTCATCGTCCAAGCACTGTTAAAAAACGTCCAATCGATGACCGGTTTGATCAGCTTAACTTTAGCTACGAGTGTTTTTAGTAATGTCACCATGCCTGAGCAGTATATTTCCATTATGATTCCGGGTCGCATGTTCGCTAAAACTTACCGAGACCGTGGGCTACATCCTAAGACCTTATCACTAGTTTTAGAAACCGGAGGGACGTTAACTTCCGTTTTAGTGCCTTGGAATACGTGTGGGGCCTTTATGTTTAGTGTGTTAGGAGTGTCGGCTTTTGAGTATGCCCCGTGGGCGATACTCAATTATTTAACGCCTTTAACAGTGATTGTTTTAACTGCTTTAGGCAGCAAATTCATAATCGTCAGAATTGAAGACGACCCCACGACCATTAATGACTTTGAACTAGAAAAAAATGAGGGTTTCTAAACAAAGCTCATCAAAAACTAACCGCATCTATCATGTAAGTGTTTTCTTCTATTGATATAATAGAAGGTAGAATAACATCAACAGAATGGGTGACCTTGAATGGATATGAAAAAGCTTCAAACGTTTCAAGTGGTGGCCGAAGAATTAAACTTCTCTAGAGCCGCCATCAAACTCAATTATTCCCAGCCAACCGTCTCTAAGCATATTCAAAGTCTGGAAGAAGACTTGAATGTGATGTTAATGAACCGTAAAGACGGGCAATATCAGCTGACGGAAGCAGGCGTTAAATTATACAATCATAGCTTGAATATCAAGAAAGAACTCAATGAGATTTCCAAGATTTCTTTATTAGGTAAAGAGTCTTTCCAATTGACTCTGCAAGGCCATGATTATTATTGTTACAAATATTTTATTCCAGCCATCAGTAAAATGCGTTGGACCTATCCCGGAGTGACTTTTAAATTAATGGCCTCCAATAATCAGGAGACGGTCAATAAGCTATTACAGAATACGATTGATATCGGCATTATTTCCGGCAGTGTCTTGCCGAAATCCTTTGAATCGATCCAAATTGGTCATGAAGCGATTGGTATTTGTGTGGGCAAAGACATTTACCAGCCGGGCCTTTCCACGGAGGATTATATTTACAAGTATCCGCTACTAATCGATGAAAGTGATTTTTACCAAAGCGCCAACACCTTTCCTTATATGAATAAGCCCATCAATGTGATTGATACCAATAGCGATGAAGTGGTCCAAGAAGCCGTCTTACATAAGCAGTGTGTCGGTGTCTTACGGTTAGGTCGTTTGGAAAAAGGAATTGAAAACGGTGACATTATTGTCGTTGAAACAGTCGTCAGCAAGGACCCCGTTTATCTGGTGACCAACAAAGACAATATCAATCAAGCGCCGATTCACACCTTTTATGATATACTCGTCAGCTTAAACACCCCAAGGCACAAGTATAAAATGTCATGGGTTTAACAGGATAAAGCGCAGGGTGTCACGCCCAGTAAAGCTGACACCCAATACCTGTTTACTGGCAAAATATGACTGTAAATTGTATGAGAGAGAAATAAACTAGTCGATAAATAAACAGAAGTTTTGAAGAGAGTATGATAAAAAAACTAGTGAAAAAACAATGAATGATGGGTATGTTTTACAAATAAATTATATTGCAAAGTATTGTGTCAGAAGTTTGAACTAAGAATCACCTAAGAGTCAACTGAAAGTAAATTAAGAGAGGGAGTCCAGTCAGGATGAGTGAGCAAGTATTAGTAATTAATGATTTACCGGGAGCGGCGAAGGTAGCTGGCATGTCCAATTTACCTTTGTTAGCAGCCGCGCAATATGAAGTAGCTTTGTTGCCGACATTAATCTTGTCGACCCACACCTTAGGTTATCCGGGTTTAATTAAGCACCAATTAAATGAGTCCTTTGACCAGATATTAACGCATTGGCAACACTTAGACATTCGTTTTAAAGGCTGTTTAACGGGTTATTATGCTAATAGTCGACAGATTACCACCACGATTAATTACTTGGAGTCGCTCGATTATCCAATGCCTGTCATCATTGATCCAATAATGGCTGACTTTGGTGAATTGTATGCCGGCTTTTGTGACGATTTCCCCAGTCAATTTCGTCGATTAGTGACATACGCCGATGTGATCGTCCCCAATGTCACCGAAGCCTGTTTAATAACCGGCTATCCGTATTCACAGGAGATTGGACCGGCCGATTATCCCGTCATTGCCCAGCAGTTAAGGGATTTAGGTGCGAAACATGTCGTCTTGACCGGTGTTTATCAAGACGCTGAAAAGCAAGACTCTGAAATTGGCTACTATATTTTCAGTCAGGACATTCCAGGCTATTACCATTTACATGCCAAAGAAGACACCTGGTTTAAAGGTGTAGGCGATGTGACCGTTAGTTTAATTGCGGCTTATTATTTATTGGGGATGGATATTAAAGAGGCAGTCATTCGAAGTGCCGCTTATGTCGAACAAGCGATCCAACACAGTTTAACAGTCGCCCGTGATCAAAAACTCGGTATTTACTTCGAACCAATTATTCCACAGTTTTCTAATGAGATTGAGGAAATTAGACAGCGTAAGAAGAACAAGGGTGTTTGAAAGAAATGTTGATAGTAGAAGTGTTAATTAAAAGAATGGTTGGCTAAAGAATGGTTGTTTAAAAGAGTTGATGATTTTTTTTAAACAGGTTTAGAAGCACAAGCCCTAAAATAAGCTTAAATTAAAAGGAGGCAGATAGCATGCAAATTTACACACGCGTCGGTGACAAAGGCCAGACAAAAATCAATGGTAATTATACCGTTTCTAAAGATTCAGCCCGGGTGGATGCTTATGGCACAGTCGACGAACTCAACAGCTTTGTTGGACTGGCCGCAAGTTCACCTGAAGCATGGCCCGGATTAATCGAAGAGCTGCATCAAATCCAACAGTTTTTATTTGATTGCGGTAATGATTTGGCGACGTCTAATGCTAAGAAATACCCGTACCGTATGGGCCAAGAACCGGTGGATTGGTTGGAAAGTCTGATTGATGTTTATGCTGTTGAACCCAAACCTTTAGAATCGTTTATCTTACCTGGTGGGACTCGTTTAGGGTCTGAATTGCATGTGTGTCGTACAATTACACGACGGGCTGAGCGAGTGATTGTCAAGTTTAACCACTACCTAAAAGAAAGTGAAGACAGTCAAACGTATGATACTAAGCGCACTGAATCAGCTGAAAATCCGCACGTTCAAAAGTTTATTAACCGTTTATCCGATTACTTCTTTGCGGTGGCTCGTGTGGCTAATCATCGTTTAGACAAGGAAGATGTTTTATATGAACGCAGTGGCACAGTCTTTCATTTAGATGCCAAGAAAGCAGATTTTGATAAGCATCGTTAAGTTAAAGCTTTTAAAGAAATAACATCAGTAACACATGAATTAAAGAAGATATATTACCATTCAAAGACAACTAAAGTATGGAAGTTTGGTTAAATTCCAACCCGGTCCCGCCACTGTAATCATGCCTTTTGCATGGAGTCAGAGCTTTACTTTAGTTTGCTAATACGCACATGGACTGTTTCGTGGAAAAACAGCGGCATGATGAAGTCTATGTCTGGAGCATAGGCTATTTTTTATCCCATTTGCTCCTTTTAGCAGCTTGAAAGGCAATCTATCGATGAAGAACCTTGCTCTCAAATATATGAAAAAAAGAGCGAGATGACTAATATATGGATGGATGAAAAGGAGAAATGAACATGAAAAAGAAAACAATGAGTCGTTGGATGATGTTACTAATAGCAGCTATGATAGTGACTGGATGTACGGAGGATACACAGAACACCGACCCAACAAATAACAAAGTCATCACAGAAACAGTGGATCAAGAGGCAACTACTTCGGCAGCAGACACTCAAGAAGTTACCGCATCGATTAAAATTCTGATTGATGGCGAACTCCAAACGGACTTGAGTCAAGAAGTTAGTGTGCCAGAAGGCACGACCTTAATGGAAGTGATGACTGAAAATTATGAGATTGTTCATGAGAACAGTTTTATCACTGAAATTAACTCGCATCAACAAGATTTAGAAGCTAATCGTTTTTGGTTATATGACATCAATGGTGAAATGGCGATGGTAGGCATCGCGGAGTACGAAATTGAGGAGGGCGATGTCATTGAATGGAAACTCGAAGATAGTGACCTATAACAAAAGTTATTTTTCAGTTAACCGCATCGCCTTATTGGCAGTTTTAACAGCTTTCGTGACTGTGGGGCGTTTAGCCTTTGCCTTGCCTTTTCTACCGAATATTCAACCGATGACAGCCATGTTAGTTATTATTACTTTAGCAATTGGGACAATCGATGGTCTTGTGGTGGCTTTACTATCTTTAATCTTAACCAATACCTTCCTAGGGATGGGACCTTGGCTGGTGATGCAAATTCTATCCTTTGCTTTGATTATTTGCTTAACCGCCTTAATCAAGTACTTCTATAACTATGGTTCACTCGTGAATCGACTGGTTTTTGCATCGTGGACAGGACTCGTAGGCTTAATCTATGGGTTAGCAATCTCTTTTTTATCATTTAGACTCTATGGCATGAGTAATTTCTTGGTGTATTACTTAAATGGCGTATCATTTGACGTATTACACGCAGTCGGGAATGTGATCTTTTTCTTTCTGTTAGAACCGATTATTGTCCCGCTTATTCAACGTAGACTGCCGCATGACTCCTTAGGATAAATTTATACGTTTAGACAGACACAAGGCGAATTCGAAAGGGTTCGTCTTTTTGTGCTATTAGTAGGGGGAATAAAGGCCAAAGACTCAGCTAACCCATATATATATAATTAAAGTTCCTTTCAACCTAATCGCTCACTTTTTATTGGTGGAGTGTTTAATAAAACGTTTTCTTTAATTAGAAGTTATCGTTTTATTTAGCAATCATTTTGTGCTAAGTTTTAAACAAAATGATTGAGAATGAAGGTAAACGAAAGATACTGTTCATTTTATTACCGTAATGATCCAATTACTGAGGAGATAAAGTTTGATCCATCTAAGACTGCATTAATGCTGATTGATTTACAAAATTATTTTGTTGATCGCCCAGATTTTGAGACAGAAAAAGAAGCTCAAGAATGGGAAGAAATGTATGCCTATATTCATGAAACTGTTGTCCCAAATAACGAACGTTTATTAAAATTTGCCAGAGAACATGACATTCTTGTGATTCATGCGATTATTGAATCAAGTTCTGATGATGGTAGAGAGCGTTCAATGTCCCATCGACGGCCTGAATTCAACAATATCGTCATCGCTCCTG
>Ga0194136_1000620_pt1 | contig 18168 bp, 16 predicted proteins | sample TARM_MetaG_T3A_1_FD_134023 | JGI IMG/M metagenome (GOLD analysis project Ga0194136, IMG submission 134023) | Freshwater microbial communities from Pennsylvania, USA, analyzing microbe dynamics in response to fracking - TARM_MetaG_T3A_14 (version 2) | ecosystem: Environmental > Aquatic >...
TCAAACGTCTTTTCCTTATCGAATCCATAAAAGGCTTTGACATTTTCGGCATCTATTTTTCCCAATGGCGATCCATGCACTTTTGAGGTACCTTGGCTGACGGAACCATAACCGATGACGGTTTTGACTTCGATCAAAGTCGGTTTGCCCTTTTCCGCTTTGGCAGTCTCGATAGCCGCATAGATCGCATCCAAATCATTGCCGTCTTTCACTAAGATATGTTGCCAACCATAAGCTTCGAATCTTTTTCCAACGTCTTCCGTGAAGGATTTATCCGTCGGCCCATCGAGCGAGATATCATTCGAATCATACAATACGATCAGTTTACCCAGTTTAAGGTGTCCTGCTAACGAACACGCTTCGTGGGAAATGCCTTCCATCAAATCGCCATCGCCACACAAGCCGTATGTGTAGTGGTCGACTATCGGAAAACCCTCTTTATTGTAAGTAGCAGCCAGATGCGCTTCCGCCATCGCCATACCGACCGCCATCGCGATCCCTTGGCCTAATGGTCCGGTGGTCGCCTCTACACCATCCGTATGATGGACTTCCGGATGTCCTGGCGTTTTTGAACCCCATTGACGGAATTGTTTCAAGTCATCAAGTGAGACTTTATACCCTGACAAATGCAGCAAACTGTACAACATTGCAGATCCATGTCCGGCTGAAAGAACAAAACGATCCCGGTCTGTCCATTCTCTTGAAGTGAGCGGATTGATCTTCAGGAATTTTGACCAGAGCACATAAGCCATCGGAGCGGCTCCCATCGGTAAGCCAGGATGCCCTGAATTTGCGGCTTCAACTGCATCTATACTCAAGGTACGGATTGTGTTTATCGCTTTCACGTCTACTTTTTCAAACATTTTTTCGCTCATCCTTTTTAAAAAAGAGTATCCAATGAGTGCTCAGTAGTGTCACTCGTTCAGATACTCTATTCATTTTCTATTATTAATTATTGAGCTGATACAAACGGCTCTACTCAGCTACTTTTTTGATTCTCGAAGTAGCACCCTTCAAGTTATAGCATTCAGCATAGTCTCGAATCGGTCTCTTGATATGGTCGATGACGTAACGTTGGCCATCGATATTATGTTCAGCTAAATTCTTGTACATTTTTTCGATTTCAACTTTTACTTCGTCATCATTGAATGTATAGTGTCCGGCCACATCCAGGATTTCCTCGGTCAACTCAGCATCTGCCATGATTTGATCAGCAGTCAAATTCTTTTGCTCCCCAACCATCCATTTCTTCCAGCGTCCGCTCTTGATGGCATTGAGCAGGATGATGTTGCGCGTATTCGATTGATCCGTGACCAGACCATATTCCACCAATTTCGCTTCCACTTCAGCCAGGTTCATATAAGCACGTGTTTCTTCCGTTCCGTATTGAGGGGCAATGTTTGTGGCTGTGATTTGGGAAGGGATGTGCTCCAATAAAGTTACATCATCCAAATAGTCGCCATTATGTTCTTTCAATCCCACACCGTATTTCTTAGCCATCTGTGCCAAATCATAAGCATTCTTGAAATTGAACGTCCCGACTTGTTGCCCTTTCCGGATCAATGTACCTGTCTGTCCCACGATGAACGTTGGCATCGGCAACCCACGTTTTTCCAATTCGTCTTTCAAGCGTAGAATAAACGTTTCATAGGTTTCCGTAGACGTCAAACCGCCATTCGTCTCTTCCGTACCGACTTCATATCCGATTTCCGGAAGGTTTCTTGCTTTACGCTCATTTTCACAGAATTCAATCAGATCCACCGTTCTTTCCAAAACAGTATCCAATGGAATCACCTTGCCTACTTCAAATGGATCTTTGGTCGGATCGATCATCAATAGGTCGAACCCTGCTTCTATATCCGCGACATAAGATTTTTTCCCCAATACCATCGCTTCATCTGTAGGGATGTGGTCGTTTCGCTCTTGATCACGCTGCCAAGGTCCACCATGGTCACGGCACAAATAGTATAAGTTATCATAATCGATTGCCTTCGCTACTTCTTCGACAGCTGCAGCAAATGTAAATTGATTCCAGCCATTCACATAGCCGCCGCCCAGCTCATCCGCATCCACTTGGTTGCGGCTGGCAATAAACATTACCGGATAGTCATCTTCTTTTGATAATTCTAAAGTAGCTTGCACACAATTTTTTGACATCGGTCCAATTCCCAATATAGTGGCACTTTCACCGGTCTTTTGTAATTCTAATAGTCCTTCTACAACGCTTTTGATAGGTAATTTTGTCATTATCTTTTCCCCCTGGTATTGTTTTTTATTATTTAACGATCTCTGTATCTTCAGAATTCGTTTTGAACTCATTATTCTTTCCTTGTGTTTCTTCAACCAGATTCGGCTTAGTAAAGTGCAGAATAGCTACTGATACCAATGTACCGATCATCATTGCCAAGAAATACCATAGTTTGCCGTTTACGACCGGCAAAATAATCAGGCCTCCGTGAGGAACCAACGCTTCAACACCGTTTGCCATACCCAACGCTCCACCGACAGCACTACCAATAATGATCGCAGGCAATACCCGTTTGATGTCTTTGACCGCAAATGGAATCGCACCTTCCGTAATACCGATCAAACCCATGAAGAAGGCGGAAATACCTAAGTCTTTGTCTTCGGAAGTATATTTTTTGCGATCGATGAATGTGGAGATGGCCATTGCCAAAGGCGGAATCGCTACTGCAATCCGATGCGCCCCGTTTGGTGCATAAATACCTTCTGCCATTAAAGCCAATGTAAAGGCCGTGGCCGTTTTATTGATCGGGCCACCCATATCAATCGCTGTCATGGCACCAATAATCAAGCCTAAAACAATTGCGCTGCCGCCCTGCATTTCGCCAAGAACGCTAACCAACCAATTCATTCCGGCTCCAATTGGCACAGCAATGATATAGATGTAGACAAGCCCGACTACAAACGTTGTAAACACGGGAACTATTAATATCGGCATAATGGTCCGAATTGTTGCTGGCACTTTCCATGTTTTACACCATTTGACTACGTATCCCACAGCAATACCCACAATCATCGCTCCAAGGAATCCTGTTTTCACTTGACTTTCCCCGATAGGGTTATTCGCAACATAACCTAAAATCATTCCGGGTGCGATGCCGGGTTTTCCGGCCATAGAGTATGCGATATAACCCGACAAAAGGGGAATCATCATCGAGAAACCAGCAATCCCTAAATCAAGGAGATTCTTCATGAAAGGATTAGTGACTTCCATCCCTGCGTCAGTTGCCGTACCCGTAGCTAATGCAGTGGCAAGAAAAATACCCCCGACTACAACTGCTGGCAACATGTAGGAAACACCCGTATTAAATGCTTTTTGTAAATCCTTGAAAACCTTATTTTCCTTTTTCACTTTCCGTCATCTCCTCATTCTTTGATAAGTACAATGTTTATAATTTTTCAGCTTTATCCAGTAGGTCCGCAGGATGTTTGATCACTTCACCCGGATCGATTTGAATCACCTTTCCGGCATCCATTTTTTCCTCAAAACGATCTTCTCCTTCAATGCTGATTGCTACCGCCAGAATCACTACATCTGCTGCATCCACCTCTTCTTGTTCCAGTTCGTTTTCGATCCCCATGCTGCCTTGGGTTTCTACTTTGACTTCATAACCACGTTTTCTGCATTCTTTTTCGATTGCCTCTTGCGCCATATACGTATGTGCTACTCCTGTTGGACATGCTGTAACAGCTACTACTTTCATCTTCTTTTCCTCCTAAATTTCTATTGAATTCAATTGTTCAAAAATTTTACCCTTATCAGTTTGGTTTAATAGCTTCTCTCTGAATTCATCATCCAGTAATTTCTTGCTCAACTGGGAAATGAATTTCAGATGCAGTTTCCCTGGACTCTCTTGTGGCACACCAATCAAAAATACTAAACGAACCATTTCCTCATTGTCTGCGGTCCATTGAAATTCATCCTTCGTCCGAAGGAAGGCTATGAATGGGTTTTTGACCGAACCGGTCTTTCCATGAGGGATCGCAATCTGATAACCGATTGCCGTAGGAACCTCTGCTTCCCTTCTTTGGACTGAATCATAAAAATCCTTGAATTCACTCACATATCCGGTCGCTTCGGCTTGCTTGACGATAAATGCAATGACCTCATTTTTGGTTGAAAATTCTTCATCGATAAAAATCAATTCTCTTGAAATGACACTGTTACCCTTCTCCTGCATTTGTTCCATATACCTCACTCCTAAATCCTTTTAATAAATCATCTGTAGAAGACGCTCTTCTGATACCTTTGAGCCTCTCTGGGCCATCTATGATATTGTATATATCCGCCAGAATATTCCGGGTTTCCTTCGTATCTTGTTTTGAAATGCATATCATAAAGACAACATCTACGTAATAATTTTTCCACTTAAACTTTTTGGCATTTTTGATGACTGCAACAACTGTTCTATTCACATAATGTGAATTTCCATGGGGTACAGCTACCCCGGTGGGCAAATCCGTTCCGCCTGCTGTCTCCCGATTACTTACACTCTCTATGAACTCCTGTGTGATGTATTCGGCTTGAATCAATTTTTTCCCGATACCTGCAATCAACTCTTCTTTGGAAGTGAAATTGGTATTTAGATAAGTGAACTCTGCATCTATATACTTTGTTAAATTATCAAATCCCGAAAAAGGGCTCTCTACAACTTGCTTGGTGGGTTTATACAACTCACTTCCGATTTTTGATATATCTTCATCATTCAAGAAGGGCGAGACATAGATGACTTTTTTGTTTGGGAGGTCGATATTGATAGTGGACAGAATCAAGTCAAAGGAGTCCAAATCAATCTCATCCAATTCCATTACTGATGCAGCTTCTAATGTATCCAGTGATGGCAGAACATTTTTAATCCTGTTGATCAAGAGTTCCGAAGTCGCGATTCCCATTTGACAGACAACCAGTATTCTGCGGTTCACCTTGGCTCTTTCGATAGCCGCTTGAAAATAAATCGTCAGAAAGGCGATTTCATCTTCATTAAAGGTAATTCCAAGTTCCTTTTCGTATTCACTCAACACCACCCAAATCACATTGAAGGTAAGGGAAAATTCCGTTTTGATACGGGAAGTGAATGGGTTTTCAATTTTGTTCTTCGCCCGCAAACGATAAATCATCGGTGGAATATGATTCCTTAGTTGACTGCCCAGTTTTTCATCTCCGGAAAAATTGATGTTCAATGATTCCGAAACGCGATCCAGCAGGCTGTCGACTATCGCAACGTCAATTTTTTGCTCTGGTAGTGATTCGAACCGATTCAAAATCAAATGATGGGAAAGATATTTCACATCCTCAGGGGTATACGATAAATCAAGCCTCAACGCCGCTTTATTCAACAATTCATTTGCGCTCTCTTCAAAAAATGCATCCTCTTCCGAATGATTTACTGCAGTAGTCACGCTGATATGATGGCCCATTTTTATCCGATACATCAAGATGACAAAAATATTCAAAACGTTTTGAACATAATAGTCTGAAATAACATTTGCGTGGTTTCTTACGTAGTTATATAAAATGTTGGAGCAGACACTGATTGGTTGTTCCCCGTAATACACTTCCAGCAACTTCATCTTTTTCGTGATTTCATCTTCGATATAATAATCAGAGTTGCTCAAGACATATCGATTGAATTGAAGGAATGCCTTTTGGATATCCTCTTCCGCTCCAATTAACCTTGTTCCATTAATATCTCCCTGAAGCTTGCAGTTGTTTCCTTCACTCAGGACCTTCATCACAAACGTTAAGTCATTTTTGATCGATGTTTTACTGACCATGAAGTGATTGGAAAGGCTACTGAAGCTGACCTTCTCATCAAAAAGCAAGTACTTCATGATTTCGATTCTTCTGGAAATGGTGGAGTACACATCTGCATCCTCATCCATTTCTATTGGACCCATTTCTTCACTCGCCTTTCTCAAGGCGATTCCGACACCCCTCCTCTTTTCGATGTATTCGCCTGAACTTTTTACATAATCCTCGATTATCTTAATCTCGGAATGTATTGTCCTTTTTGAAACACCTAATTTCTTTGAAAAATAATCCACCGTTTGAAAATCATTTTGGTGGATCATTAGATCCAATATTTTTTTTTGCCGCTTCGTAAGCATTCTGATAAGCACTTCCTTAACTCGAGTTTTCTTTTTGTTAGCGTTATCAAACTACACTTATGATTATAGATCCCATTGCAGTAACTGAATATGACAAGTTCCTGCAACAATGATAGCGCTTCATTTTTTGACATGTTGCAAAATCACTCTATGAAATTAGTTGATCATAGCTACTCAAAGTTGATTGATTCAGCACATACAAATATTGATATGGCCTTGATTATAACACCTTTTATTCTATACAATTCGTTAATTTGGATAACTCTGGATTGCAGGTTATCGGTATAAACTAACGGGTATAGACAATTGCTTGCTGCAACTATTTTCAAAAGCATTTATTTATCTGCAAAGTTATGCTGATAACAGAAAAAAACTCTACAAGGAGACTTACTCCTTGTAGAGTTTAAATTGCAATGTATTAATCTATATTATAGAGAATCCATCTGCTGAACCACATACACGTTCCTACTGAATCTCCCGTTTGCGTTTGGATCCTTTTGGATGGTCAGGTAGCCTTTTACCAGCAAAAGTTTCTTGTGCTTCTGGGACCGTTCCATGCCCATGTTCAGGTCTTTGCAGATGTTCTCCACCGTCGGGAAATGCGTGGCGCCGGCTCCAATGCATTACCAACAAGAACCAGCATCCTTGGCGGTTGAACAAATAAAGCGAGATGAACAACAGCATGATTGCGCTGATTTTTTGTATGTCAATGGGACTACGGACTCCACCAAACAAACCAAAGTGGTCAATAATTGCACCCATAATGATCTGGCCGGCAATGATCGAAGCAAAAGTCGGGGCGACGCCAATTTTTGGTATGACGAATATCGAAATGGTGAGGTAGATGACTCCCAAAAGACCTCCGAACAGCTGCCATTTCGGAACTGTTGGCAAAACCAGCAAATTGCCTTTGCCAAAAAACAGGACGGCAAACAACAAAGCCAGTGTGCCGATAGCAAATGAGACAAATGACGCTTCAAATACGCCTACTTTTTTGCCTAACCCCCCATTGATTTGACCTTGGATAGCTACAGCTATGCCACCAATGATGGCCAATAACGGAAATAGTATTTTCATAACCGCAACCCCTTATCCATTGTGATTCTTACGATTACATAAGTTGGAGCTCTGAATCTGTTTAACCAGCTTCCGAAACAAGTCGCTACCGCATAAACGTTTTGAAGCAAAAAGCCATTAACCGTGGGAGTTGGATTTCAGCCAAACAGGAGCCCGGATTATTTTAACATCCCTGTTTTTTCTTACTTCAATCAAACCCCTAGCATCGCAATTGGGATCACATGCACCCGATCCGATTCTCTCGTGTATGCATAAGGGCCTGTATTCAGTAGCACCTTGGTTACTTGAAATTCATCGTTTACGGTATCCTCAAACCAGTTTAAGTGCTCTACATACTGATCTTTCGCATCCGGATCGGCTTTTACTTCGAACAAAATCAGTGAATTGCCTTTTTGCAGAATAAAGTCGATTTCCCGGGTTCCCTTTGCGTCCCGAAAGTGATACAGCTGCGCATCATTCGCATCGGCATAGACAATCAAGCTCTGGTACACTAGCGACTCCAACAGTTGCCCTATCAACGTTTGATTGAATTTTCCGACGTGCTTGGGTACCTTGTAGGTTTCCAGTTGTTCGCGGCTCACCTCCAGCAGGCTCAACGCAATCGCGGGATCCAGCATGAAATGTTTTGGTGCTTTCGCTAAATTGGGATAGAGTTTGCCGATTGCCAAAAACGGCTGCACTTCATCAATGATGTACAAAATCTTTAGAGCCTCGCGATAATTGTTTGCGGTCGGCCTGCTTGGCGCCTCACTATTGTTAGCCATAGCCGCATCGATGATCGTTTGAAAATTGGTTGTGGTACCGATGGACGCAGCATAGGCTTTCATCCAAGCGAGCAGACTCTCCGGCTTTTTGACCGTAAAACCGTTCTCGCTGAATTCATGCTCCACAATGTTTGTTGTGTAACTGCTCAACAGTAATTTTCGCGTACGTTCCGCTTTACTTCGGATACCCGGAAATCCCGATTTAAAAATTTCATCTAAATAATCTGTGATTTTATTGTCCGTTTTCCCGCTGATTTTCTTCGTATCCGATAATCCAAAAAGTTGGGAAATCCGAATATATTCTTCAGACATTTTCCTTTCCTCTATCGAATAGGGCCGCATTTTCATCCTGACGATTCGGCCTGCTCCGCTATGGATCCGGGAATTGACTTTGATGCTGCTGCCTGTAAAGAGTACACTGCCTGCAGGCAAACCTTTGTCAACTTGGTGTCTGATGAACGTCCATATTTCGGGGAGCAATTGCCATTCATCCAATAGAACCGGGTGTTCCTCTCTCAAAATGATTTCAGGATCGCCTTTCAGGAGCATCCGAGTGGTCTCGTTGTCCAAGCTGAAGACAGTCTTCGCTAGATGCGAACAAGTCTCCGTTTTTCCTACGGCTTTTGCGCCTTCAATCAATATGGCTGGCAAATCCTCGAAGTAGCTTTTTAAGGACTCGTCAATGATGCGTTTTTCATACATGCGACTCACTCACTTTACGTTTTTGTAGGCCTTAACTTTACAAAAATGTTAGCACGTATTTTACGTTTTTGCAAATCCAATTTTACATATTTTCCAGTTCAATTTTACAAATTTGTTGGTATCTACTTTACGTTTTTGTACCGCTCAACTTTACGAATTTGTCGCTCTCTACTTTACATTTTTGTATCAGCATTCTCCAGCCGCTGATTACGGCGACAGAAATTCTCACGAATAAGCTTGACTTAAAGTTCAGTTCAACCTGTATACTAGTTTTATATGCGGAAAAGCTGCCTGGAGGTTCCGGGCACGTTGTTTTGTAACCGCAAACAAAAAACAAGGTTGAAGATCCTTGTCTAAAGGAGAATGATATGAAAAAACCAAACTTTATGTTGCTGGTCTTCAGCGCGATGAGTTTTGTGCTGGCGATGACGGCTTTTGTGTTCAGCGGTATTTTGGACAAGGTGGCTGTTTCGCTGGGCATCTCGGTGGCCGAGTCCGGACTGCTGAACACGATGTACTCTTACGGGGCGGCGTTCGGGGTGCCGATCACTTTGATCCTGTTCCGGAAGGTCGAACGCAGCAAGATGCTGAAGTTCATGCTGGTGCTGACGATCTTGACGACCTTCGCGCTCATCTATGCCCAAAGCTTTGTCCAGCTGCTCATCGTGCGCTTGCTGATGGGGATTTCCGCGAACAGCTATGGTGTCTTGGCCATTTCGACAGTCTTGGCGCTCTCCCCGAAGGATAGGCAAGGGCGTTCCTTGGCTTTCTACATCATGGGCAGCTCCTTGGCGCTTGTCATCGGCGTCCCATTGACGCGGGTCTTGTCCGCTGTCTTCGCTTGGCGCAGCATTTTTTGGATTTTGAATGGCATGATGATGCTGTCTTTGGCTTATTTCCTGAAATATTTGCCGAAAGCGGACCACGAGGCCACCAAACTGAATCTGAAAAACGAGCTGCAGTTCTTTAAGGACGGGAAAACGTTGTTGCTGCTTGCCTATACGTTGACCATGTTCATGGGGTACAATGCGTTCTACACTTATGCGACCCCGTATTTGTTGCTGCTTTTCCCTTCCGTCGAGCCGCTGATGAGCCTGATCCTGGTTGCGCTCGGCCTCGCCAGTTTCGTAGGCAATCTGATCGGCGGCCACGTCTCGGATGCCATCGGCTATGCCAAGTCGATGATGCTCGGGGCGGTGCTCCAAACGGCGGCGATGCTGCTGATCCTTGTTTTCCAACCGTCGAAATGGCTAAGCGTGCTCTTCATCGTCTTGTGGCTGATGAGCGCCTGGTTCACCGGGCTGCAGCTCAACACCGGCATCGCCCAAGTGACCGATAACAAATCCAGCTTCATGCTCAGCATCAACGGATCCTTGATCCAATTGGGCGGTGCGTTCGGCGCCAGCCTTGCTGCCGTCGTCATCAACCTCCGCGGCATCAACAGCATCGTCTTCGTCACCCTGCTGACCAGCTTGGCGATCATGCTGATCCAGATGGTGTCGATGAAGAGATATGGCTGAGACTGGTTGATGCTCTGTTGAGGGGCTAAGGGAATAGGCTGCAAAAGAGCAGAAACAGGGATCTGCACTGTTCTCCTCCGGTGAACGGAGGCTTCGCCGAAGTTCGGCCAACATTCTGCTCGTGTTTTCCGATCGCGCCGGATTCGCAGGAGTTGAGGCCTGCTATTACCGATGAACTCCGGCGGGCGGCCTTTCACCGGAGTTGCGGACGGATTCCGGGATTGCTGCTTTACGTTTTTGCAGCACTCTATACGAAGAAGCGGCCTCCCATTGCCGGGAGGCCGCTTCTTTGCGTTGTTTCGGATTTTATTGGTGCTGCCGCCCTTTTGATTGGAGGGCGGCCAGCCGAAATTGTCGAATGCAGGCTGCCTATTCGACAATTTTATTCTTGAAGGGGTCGAAATTGTCGAATGCTAATAGGACATTCGATTGTTTGACGGCTGCAGGAGGCGAAATTGTCGAATGTTGGGGGATATTCGACAATTCGACCCCACCCATTCCCTATTCTTAGCGCAACATCCCTGTTTGTTGCCTTCAACGGCTCGCGAGGGGCGCCTTGGTAGCATTTGTCGAACGCCATCAAAAAAGAACGCAAATGAAAGCTGTCATTTGCGTTCCTATAGTGTTTTATTTGAATTTAACGGCGGTTCCATATGCGATCACTTCAGCTGCGCCTTGCATGATTGCAGAGGAAGCATACCGAATGTTTACAACTGCATCCGCCTCTAAAGCAGTCGCTTCGTCAACCATCCGCTTTGTTGCTATGGCCCTAGCCTCATTCATCATTTCGTTATAAGCCTTGAGCTCTCCACCGATCAGCGTTTTTAGCCCTTGTGAAATATCGCGTCCGATGTTTTTGGACTGAATCGTACTCCCCTTGACTAGTCCTAACATTTCAAATTCTTTTCCGGTTATGTAATCAGTATTTACTAAGATCATCGTCATCATCCTCCTTGATTTCCTTCATTCTTTCGATCAACAGGTACACCATCAGCACGATTAATCCGATGGGTATAACGATCAACAGTATTCTCACAAGTATAGGGAGGTCACCAGAGTCAGCAAGTCCCAGCCAGAGGTAGAAGATAAAATAGGAAATGACTAAAACTGAAATCACTATTGGTGCTATCATTTTTTTCGTTTGTTTTTTCAATAGCATTACCCACTTTCTGCATCTTCAAAAAGTTATTACATTCTCTGTACAGTATACCTTATCCAAAGCGAGCATATCCAACATATACCGCTTCTGTCAAAGAGTATCATCGGCAGCTCCTATAATGCTGCATGCAACATTCTGATTTCGATACTTTTCAAAGCAATCGAAATCTGCACCGTTCTCCTCCGGCGAACGGAGGCTTCGCCGGAGTTCGGCCAACATTCTTGTTTGCATTCTCCGATGGCGCCGGCTTCGCAGGAGTTGAGGCTAACTATTACCGACGAACTCCGATGTGCGGCCTTTCGCCGGAGTTGCGGACGGATTCCACGATTGCTGCTTTACGTTTTTGCAGCATTTAACTTTACAAATTTGCGGGCTCCAATTTTACGTTTTTGTAGCTACCTTCTATAGCAACTGCTCTTGTGTATGCATTCGGCGGAGAAAAAGGCCGCGAAATGTGGTAAAAGTACTGTGTTGTTCCGGTATTCTTCCCGAAATATCGGATGTTCCGCCAAATAAATCTGAAAAAACCGCAAGGAAGCTGTCGCTTCTTTGCGGTTTGATGGTGTGAATGTCTGTTCTGGGGTTTGCGTTCGGGTTCAGATTCCCCGCCAAAATGGATTTCACGGGGGATCGCATGTTGTCTGCGGACGTTGTTCCCCGCCAAAACTGCCTTGACGGGTTTTCTGACTGCAATTTGGGCTGATTTTCCCCGTCAACAAGGTTTTGGCGGGTTATTTTTGGACATTAATCCAATTCCCAAAAAGAAGCGGCCGCCCCGCAATGGGACGACCGCTTCTTTGCATACATTTTTCAGGCTGCCTTCACTCCAGCATATCCTTATAGATCTCGCGCAGGATCTCCAGTTGGTCATCCGACCAGGTGCCGCGTTGGCGTTGGTCGCGGAAGCGGCGACTTTCGGTCTCCAAAGCTTTTTTGGAGCGTTTGATATCCTTGTAGAGTTCCATGGCGGAGATGCGCTGGGCGCCTTTCGAAAAAACGAGCTGCTGTTCGGCCAGGTCGCTGGTGGCGACGTAGACTTCGGTCAGCACGTTGCGCAGTTTTTTGACGACGCCTTCGATGTAAGTGTCGGCGGTCTCGCCTTGTGCGGTGAAGATGACCTTCACCCGGTATTTGGAATATTCTTTCGTGATACCAGGAACGAACTGAGCATCAAAGACGCACCAAACTTCGTTGCCTTCATAATTCTGATAATCGGACAGCGCCTGCAGCAGTTGGTCCCTGGCCTCTTCGATGAGGTCCTGGTTCTTCAGCTTGACCAGTTCCGGCCAGGCGCCGATCATATTGTAGCCGTCCACGATCACGATTTCTTTCTTCAGCATGATCTCACCTCGCTTTTTCTGGTACGCAGACGCTGCAGATCAAATGTGGCGTTTGCGGAAAACTTCGTACATCATCAGTCCGGCTGCGACGCCGGCGTTCAGGCTCTGGACATGGCCGACCATCGGGATGGTCAAGAGGCCGTCCGCGGATTCCTTCAGCAGTCGGGAGACGCCTTTGCCTTCGTTGCCGATGATCATGGCAAGCGGCAAGGTCGTATCCCACTGGCGGTAATCCTGCCCTTTCATGTCGGTGGCGTAGATCCAGACGCCGCGTTCCTTCAGTTCTTCGATTGTGCGACTTAAATTCGTGACACGGACAACAGGCACATGTTCAATCGCCCCTGTTGATGCTTTGGCGACGGTCGCCGTCAAGCCGACTGCGCGGCGTTTCGGGATGATGACCCCATGTGCGCCGCAAGCATCGGCGGTACGCAGCACGGAACCCAGGTTATGCGGATCCTCAACGCCATCCAGGATAATGAAGAACGGATCTTCATTCTTGGCGGCAGCCGCTTCAAACAGGTCATCGAGCACGGCATACTGGAAAGCGGCCGTAGCGGCGATGACGCCTTGGTGGACGGCGTTGTCGGACAACGTGTCGAGTTTGGTCTTCGGCACCGCTTGGATCTGGATCTTGCGGTCCTTCGCCAACGCGATGATGTCGCCCAATTTTTCGCCGCCCAATCCGTCCTGGATGAACAGTTTGTTGACGTCGCGGTCGGAGCGCAACAGCTCCAGTACCGGGTGGCGGCCGATCACGAAGTCTTCGTTTTCGGGTGTTTCTTTTTCTGCTTCAGCGCGGCGTCTCGGTTCCGGTCTGCCCTTTTTTGGGGCATTGCGGGTGTCTTTGAACGCGCGGTTCGGTTTATTTTTCATAGTTGTTTTCCTCGACTTCTTGGATACACCAACGGATCAGCTCTTCCAGACGTTCCTTCTGGCCGGAGAGGTGCAGGTAGCCCATCAGCGACTCGAAGCCGGTCGCGATGCGGTAAGTCGTCACGTCCGCATTTTTGGCGATCGTGTGGCTTTTGCTGTTGCGGCCGCGGCGGTACATATCCGTTTCTTCCTCACTCAGGAAGCCCTCTTTGGCGAGCAACGCCTGCATCAGCTTGGCTTGCGCCTTTGCGGAAACGAAGAAAGTCGCCCGGCGGTGGAGCTGGTTCGGTTTGGTGTGCCCTTTTTCTAATAAATGCGTGCGGATATAGGTCTCATAAGCGGCATCGCCGACATAGGCCAAGGCGAGGCCGTTCAATAAGCTCCAGTTCTGTTCTGTCACTAGGCTCTTCTCCATCTGGTGCCTTGGGCGGTGTCATCCAGGATGATGCCCTGATCCTTCAGGTAGTCACGGATTTCATCGCTGCGGGCAAAATTTTTGTCTGTTCGGGCTTGCATCCGTTCATCGATAAGCGCCTGGATGGCATCATCCAGCAAGGCCTCTTCACCCAGCACGACGCCGAAGACGCCGGCCATCGCTTTGTACAAAGCCAAAGCTTCGGTGAGGACCGCTGCGGAAACGGCTTCGCCTTCCGCGTAGATGTTCAGCTCCTTCGCGAATTGGTAGACGACCGACATGGCGTTGTCCGCCTGGAAATCGTCGTCCATTTCGGTGATGAACTGTTCCTGCAGCTTTTGGAACAAAGCCAACTTCTCGGCATCGTCCGGCAATGCCGCAGCGGCGGCCTCCAGACGGTACTGGGCGTTCTGGTAGGCGATTTTGACCTTCTCTAGGTTGATTTTGGCTTCTTCGAGGGCTTTCGCGCTGTATTTCAACGGACGGCGATAATGCGCCGTTCCGAGGAAGAATCGCAGCACCTGCGGATCGACTTCCTTCAGGATATCATGCACCGTCACGAAGTTGCCGAGCGATTTGCTCATCTTTTCAGCGTCTTCGCCGATCGTGACGAAGCCGTTGTGCATCCAGTAGTTCGCGAAGGTTTTGCCGGTTTTGGCTTCGCTCTGCGCGATCTCGTTCTCGTGGTGCGGGAAGGTCAGGTCATGGCCGCCGCCGTGGATATCGATCGTGTCGCCCAAGTATTTGGTCGCCATCACCGAGCATTCGATGTGCCAGCCCGGGCGTCCCGGACCCCAAGGCGATTCCCAGGAAACTTCATCCGGCTTGGCTTCTTTCCAGAGCGCGAAATCGAGCTGGTCCTCTTTCTTGCCGTTCTCTTCCGCATCCAGGCGTTCGCTGGCGCCGACGATCAGATCCTTGATCGATTGGTCGCTCAGTTTGCCGTAGTCCTTGAACTTGCCGGTGCGGTAATAGACGTCGCCGTCAGCCGCATAGGCATAGCCTTTTTCGATCAGTTCGGCGATGAAGGCGATGATGTCCGGGATGTTCTCCATCACGCGCGGGTTCAGCGTCGCTTTTTCGACGTGCAGCGCTGCGGTGTCCTCATAGAAGGCCGCGATGAACTTTTCGGCGACTTCCTTCGCGGAAATGCCCAACTCTTTGGCGGCGCGGATAATTTTGTCGTCCACGTCGGTGAAGTTGGAGACAAAATTCACGTCATAGCCGCGGTATTCCAGATAGCGGCGGACGGTGTCGAACGCCACAGTGCTGCGCGCATTGCCGATGTGGATGTAGTTGTAGACGGTCGGACCGCAAACATACATGCCCACCTTATTCTTTTCGATCGGTTGGAATTCTTCTTTTTCGCGCGTCAGGGTATTGTAGATTTTTAACATTGCGCACTCCTTTCCAGCTTCCAAAAAAGGGCTCGCGGCCCTTTTTAAAAGCTGATCATTCGGTTGTTTTGTCTTCTTTATGCTTGTGGTAACGGACGATTTTTGCCGGGATGCCGACTGCTGTGACGTCGGGCGGAATTTCGCTGACCACGACAGCCGAGGCCCCGATTTTGGCATTGTCGCCGATTTTGATCGGCCCCAACACCTGCACATGGGCGGACAACAGCACGTTGTTGCCGATGGTGGGATGGCGCTTGCCGGTGTCTTTGCCGGTGCCGCCTAACGTCACGCCATGGTAGATCATGACATCGTCGCCGACTTCGGCTGTTTCCCCGATGACGATCCCCATGCCGTGGTCGATGAACAGGCGCCGGCCGATCGTCGCGCCCGGATGGATCTCGATGCCGGTCAAGAAACGACCGAGATGCGAAAGCACCCGGCTGAAGGTGTACCATTTTCGTTTATAAAAGAAATGAGCGATGTCATATATAAGGATGGCATGTAGCCCCGGGTACGTCAGAATGATTTCCAACGTACTCCTTGCGGCCGGATCATGATCTTTTATGGTTTGAATCGTTTCGCGTATTCTATTCAAGTCATCTCATGCTCCTTTTTGGATTATCCATCCATTATATAGAATCAGCTCATTTTTGCTATCCTTTTTTCTCTGTTTTACATTTTTTCCAATACGCTGTTCAGGTGAGCCAAGCTCTTTTCTCTGCCCAGCACTTCGATGGTCTTGCCGATTTCAGGTCCGTGCATTTGGCCGCTTACGGCGACGCGGATGGCCATGAACAGGTTCTTGCCTTTGATTTTGGTTTCTTTTTGGACTGCCTTGATGGCGCCCAGGATTTCAGCTTCTGCGAACGGCTCAATGGCAACCAATTGCTCTTTGAAAGCGGCAAGCACAATCGGCGCCGTTTCGGCAGCCAGGATTTCCTGCGCTTCTGCATCCAGGTTGATTTCATCCGTGAAGAACAGCTCGGAAAGGGCGACGATTTCGGCCGCGTAGCTCATTTGCTCGTGGTAAAGGCCGATCAGCTTCTTCGCGTAGGCATTGTCCGCTTCGGTAGGGTTTTCCGGCAATTTGCCGGCAGCCACCAAGTGCGGCGCGGCCAAAGCGACGATTGTGTCCAAATCGGCAATCTTCATGTACTGGTTGTTGATCCATTCCAGTTTCTTCTGGTCGAAAGCGGCAGGCGATTTGCTCAGGCGCTCCGGATCGAACATCTTGATCAGATCCTCTTTCGAGAAGATTTCGTCTTCCCCGACCGGTGACCAGCCCAGCAACGTGATGAAGTTGAACATCGCTTCCGGCAGGTAGCCCAAATCTTTGTATTGTTCGATGAACTGCAGGATCGTTTCGTCGCGTTTGCTCAATTTTTTGCCGGTTTCGCTGTTGATGATCAGCGTCATGTGTCCGAACACGGGTGTCTTCCACTCGAAGGCTTCATAGATCATCATCTGTTTCGGCGTGTTGGCGATGTGGTCGTCGCCGCGCAGGACATGGCTGATGCCCATCATGTGGTCGTCCACAGCAACCGCAAAGTTGTAGGTCGGGAAACCGTCGCGTTTGCGGATGATGTAGTCGCCGCCGACGCTACTGGCTTCGAAAGTGATCGGTCCTTTGACGATGTCATTGAACGTGTAGGTGTTCTCGATCGGCACACGGAAACGGATGACCGGTGTGATGCCTTGCGCTTCTTTTTCGGCTTGTTGGGAAGGCGTCAAGTGGGCGCATTTGCCGCCGTAATGCGGCATTTCACCCCGGGCACGCTGGTGTTCGCGTTCCGTTTCCAATTCTTCCTCGGTGCAGTAGCACTTGTAGGCTTGGTTCGCCAGTAACAACTGGTCGATCAACGGATCGTAGATATGCTGTCTTTCGGATTGACGGTATGGGCCGACTTTGCCCGGTTTGTCCGGACCTTCATCCCAGTCCATCCCTAACCATTTCAGGTTTTCCAATTGGCTCGCTTCGCCATGTTCAAGGTTCCGCTTTTGATCCGTGTCCTCGATGCGGATGATGAATTCACCATCGTTATGGCGGGCAAACAGATAGTTGAATAATGCGGTACGAGCGTTACCGATATGCAGGTTACCGGTTGGGCTTGGTGCATAACGTACGCGGATTTTCTTTGTCATATGAAGTATCCCCTTTTCTGTGAAGCTGGTTATTTCGTGCTGGATTTCTTATTTGATGCCTTTTTGTGAATGCGCAGGCTTCGCGAAAATCATGCGGCCTGCTGCTGTCTGCAAGGCGCTCGTGACGACGACTTCGATCGTCTCGTTCATGTAATGCTGTCCCTCTTCAACGACGATCATCGTGCCGTCGTCCAGGTAAGCCACCCCTTGATTGCGTTCCGTTCCGACTTTTATGACCGTGACGACCATGTATTCACCGGGTATGACGACCGGTTTCACGGCGTTGGCCAAGGCATTGATGTTCAATACCGGTACATTCTGGAACTCGCAGACTTTGTTCAGGTTGTAGTCGTTCGTGACGACGATGCCGTCGATCAGTTTCGCCAAACGGATCAGCTTGCTGTCGACTTCGGGAATCTCTTCGAATTCGCCGTCGTAGCTTTCAACGACGATGTCTTCTTCTTTTTGGAGTTTGTTCAGGATGTCCAATCCCCGTCTGCCTCTGACGCGCTTCAGGCTGTCCGAGGAATCGGCGATGTACTGCAACTCGCGCAACACGAAGTTGGGAATGACGATGACGCCTTCCATGAAACCGGTCTTGGCGATATCGTAGACGCGGCCGTCGATGATGACGCTCGTATCCA
>Ga0194136_1000622_pt1 | contig 18125 bp, 18 predicted proteins | sample TARM_MetaG_T3A_1_FD_134023 | JGI IMG/M metagenome (GOLD analysis project Ga0194136, IMG submission 134023) | Freshwater microbial communities from Pennsylvania, USA, analyzing microbe dynamics in response to fracking - TARM_MetaG_T3A_14 (version 2) | ecosystem: Environmental > Aquatic >...
ATATTCTATAATTCTTTTTATTTCTTTTTTACTAAATCCATACCAAAGCATTTCTTTTTCAGTTGCAATATTAATTACTAATAATTTTTTTTGTTTGCTACATTTGGAATCTATAAAAAATTTATTTTTATATTTTTCTAATGTTTTTTCTCCTATTCCATTTATCCTAACTAATTCTTCTAAGTTTTCAATTTTACCTGTAAATTCCCTATATTCAAAAATTTCTTTAGCTAATTTTAAGCTAAACCCTCCTGCTACCAGTTCTTTTAAACTAGCCCTATTAATATCAATGACATCACTAACTTTATTAACTCTTTCATTAAAAATAAGCTCTGGCTTTTCATATACTACTTTTTCCTTATTAAAAAAAGTATAAATTACTAATAATATTCCCCCTAAGAATATAGGGATAATATACTTTGCTTTCATCTTACCTCCATTTTTTAAATTTTTTAATTTTTTTCTAAAGTTTTTTAATAAATATATCGATAAGTTATATGTCCACAATTATATTGTGAGACTCCCCAAAGAAAATCCATGAAATAATAAAGGAAAGTGTTCCCCAGACACTTCCTTTATTATTTTTTGGAACTTATTCTATTACTTCTATTATTTTTTTCAATTTATTTATTACGCTTTCAGATAAATCTTCAATAATTTTAAAGTTTTTTTCTGCTTCTAACTTGTCACCTGATTTAATAAGTTCTATTATCTGATGCCCTGTTTTATGTAACTCCAAATGTTCTTCATCTATAGAATCCCATATATGCTTAATTTTAGAATCGCTTATTTGAATAGCCTTATAAAAATGCCCAAAACCACATTTCTTACCATTTAACTGTAAAGGTAGTATTTCCATATTATTAACCATATTTTTTAATGATTTTACCCAGTTCTCATGTGCATGAATAGCATTTAATATAGTTTCTTTTAAATTTTCTTGATTAAACTTATATATTTTCTTATTTTCAATTTTACCTGCTAATTCTGCTGTTGAAGACAAATCCTCTTCAAGGTCACTTACTTTTTTAACCAAATTATTAATTTCACCACTTTTTTTTCTAAGTTGCACACTTTGTTCTTTATTATCTGCTACCATTTCTCTTAATTTTATAAGGGTAGCAGAAGTTTCTTGTGAAGCAGCACTCAACTCTTCACTTTGAGCTACTATATTACTTGTAGCTTCTGATATTATCTCTGTAATCTCTCTAATTTCTGTAGTTTCTTTTGTAATTTTATTAGATTTTGCATTTATGGTTTCAATAGCATTTAATGTTGAATCTACACTTTTTATTCCTTTTTCTGAATTATTTCTAATACTATTTATAAAATTATTAATTTCTTTTGATTTATTCTTAGAGTCTTCTGCCAATTTTTTGATTTCGCTAGCAACCACTGCAAAGCCTTTCCCAGCTTCTCCAGCCCTTGCTGCTTCTATTGATGCATTAAGAGATAATAAATTGGTTTGCTCTGCTACAGCTTCTATTCCTTTTAGTAACTCTTCCATAGACTTAATATTTTGTATTAATTGACTTATATCTGCCTTTAAACTCTCCCCTTTTAATTTCATATTATAATTTTCTTTTTCTATATCCTTAACATCTGTTTCATTAGTTTTTAATCTTTCCAATAAATTTACTAGTCTTTGAGAAATATTTTCTGAATCATCTGCATTGGAATAAGCCGATTTAGCAACTTGTTCAACTGCATCACTTATATCCTTAATAGAAAAATCTACTTCTTCTGATGAAGCATTTAAATGCTCTGCACTATTTAATATATCCTTATTAATATGCTCTAATACAACTTGAAAAGTACTTATATTTGTTGCATTTTTTACACTTTTTGCTATCAATTCTTTTATAGAATCTCTTGCTCCCTCATATTCAATTAAATGACTCTGAATTTCTTCTACCACCCCTTTTTGACCCTTACAAACCATAGTATTTTCATTAGCTATTACTTTTTGACCACTTGACATACCTTTTAAAAATTCCATATTTTCTCCTTTCACTGTACTAATATTAATCCCAAATTTTTTCTTTCATACCTTGCCTAAATTCATCCATATATTTTTCTTTGTTTTTTGACCACCTAAGAGCTAATTTATAATATTCATCTGTGTAAATAAATTCATCAATTAATGAATTTATTCTTTTTACCATGCTCAAACCCCATGTTGTTTTAGGAAATGAAAATCTAAGTACATTATATTTACCAGTCCCCTTAATAGGAAATATTGAATAGTCTATATTGATTTCTTTTAATCTTATAATATATTCAACTATTTCTGGATATTCTATAAAGGCATCTATTCTTCCATGTAACAATTTTCTACTTGAAGCTTCTACCAAATCACCATAGCCTAAATCAATATATTTTGTATTTATATTTTCTTTGATAACTTCATTAATTTCATCTGAATAATATCTACTACTCTCTACTGCCACTTTAAAATTTTTACTCTTTATCAAGCTTTTAAAATCAACAAAGCCTTCTGAATCTATATAGGGTCTTATATTATGTTCATTTTCTTTTGAAACTATTAAATGATTTGAAATTGTAAAATCAAAAGGTTTAGAAAAATATGCAAATTCTTCCCTCTCATTATTTTTAAGCAAAATTGGATTTGCCACATAGTTATTCATTTTCAAGTTATTCATCAAACGATTTAGATTAGTTACCTCTATTTTATGTTCATATTCCTGTAAATTCGCAAAATAAATTTCTTCCATGATTTTATCTACAGTTCCTTCTCCTATGTTATTTCCTTCTGTAATGACAAAAGGTGGAAAAGAAACCTTACACCAAGTTATTATATCTTTAGTAATTATATTTGTGATTAAAAACAAGTAAAAAATTAGTATTTTAAACATAACTCCCTCCTAATAATTTAAGTTTTAGCTCATTGTATAACTCATAAAACTTTATTTTATTGATAAATTTTATAATATCTCTCTGCTTTTTTGCCACTAATAGGCACCAATTTTCACCAATAAAATTTATTAAATTCTTTATTGATTTATATTTCATAATTTCACAAAATAAATTCAATATAAAGTCTTTTAAAACTTTTTGCAACAAATTTGAATGAAACTTAGAGCTTTAGCTCTGTAGTTGAATTTATGCCGTAGCTCTCGAATTTTGCGAATAAATTTTAAAATCACTTTTTGGATTTATGATTATATATAAATTATTGTTTACTATTTCAACTATCCATATTACAATTCTTTTATTTTTATTCTCTATATAATAAACCCTATATTAGCTATACAGAAAAATTTCTTTTTTCCTTCTTGAAAATAAAAAAATCCTAGCTTTATCTAGGATTTTAAAGTTCTATTAATATTATATCATTCAAATTTTTTATATTTTTTTCTGTTTCTTCTGAAATTTCAACTTTATACGTTATTCTACTATCGTAATTTTTTTCAATAATCTTTTCATTGGATAATAATATATCGATTTCATTAACTTTTGTATAAGGAAAATCTAATAAACAAATTTTACTTTCTATATAATCAACTATTCCTGCTTCTATCACTGCTAATTTTGCTGTTTTAGCATAATTTCTAATTAATCCACCTGCACCTAATTTAATACCACCAAAGTATCTTGTGGCAACTACAACTACATTATAAATATCTAATATTTTTAAAATTTCACCCATAGGCTTACCTGCTGTCCCGCTAGGCTCACCATCATCATCAAGCTTATAATATTCTTGCCCATTTTCAACCAGCCTATAAGCTGTGCAATTATGCGTAGCTGTAGGGTGTAAATCTCTTATAATCTTTATAAATTCTTCTGCCTCGTAACAAGTATTTACAGGCTTAATATATCCAATAAATTTTGATTTTTTCTCTTCAAATTCTATTGTACATTCTTTACTTATTGTTTTCATTTATTTCTTCCCTCATTAGCCTATATTGTCTTTGTGCTAAGCCATATATATATTTTTCTTTCTTAGCATCTTTCGAGCTAATTACAATATTAAAATATTTTTGTGCTTTAACTCCATCTCCAACACGCCTTGATAATTCTGCTATCAAATAAGCAAAAGCATTTTCGCTAAGACCTCCATTAATGTCATCTCCTGACAAATATTTTTTTTCATAATATTGAATTGCTTCTACCATTGCTTCTACCTCATGAACCTTATCTTCTAAATTCCTATACAGCCAAGCCTTTTTCACATATAAATTTCCTAAAAGAGCATTATTAGTATTTTCCATTTGTTCTTGTGTAATAATCGCCAATTTCACACTTTCTATTCCTATTTCATTAGTTCTTTCTTCTAAAAAATTAAAAATACTTTTTCTTTTTGTCTTTTGTAGAATTTCCATATTTTGTATCTTTAAGTCTGAAAAATGAGTCTTGAATGAACTATAAAAACATTCTGGACAAACAATTATTTCATATATTGTAGGGTCAAACAATTCATATATTTCGTGAAAATCACTTTCTTTTTCAATTAAAGCTTGTGATTTTGATTTATAATGATATGCTTGAAATTTACAAGTACATACTGGACAAACAGTTTCTTTTTGCCACAAATATTTATTTTCTTCCACTTTTTTCTTAATAGGCTTTTCTTCTACCTTTTTACTTTGTAATTTGTCTTTCAATATAATTTCTTTTTCCCCACCTAAAATACTTTCTATTCTAGCTCTTAAAATATTTAAGTCTACAGGCTTAATCAAGAAATCATTAATTCCAGATTTAGTAACTTTAATAATTACATTTTTCTGAGCAAAAGCTGTTAGAATTAATACTGGAATATTTGGATTATGAATTCTTAATTTCTCCAGTACCTCTTCTCCTCTCATATCAGGTAAATTAATATCTAAAATTATCAAATCAAACTTCTCTAATTTCAAAGAGCGTAAAGCTTCTGTTCCTGTGTCTACACCTTTTATTATATAAGATTTATTATATTCAATTATAGCTTGTTCATATAGATTTCTTGCTGCTCTTACATCTTCTACAATAAGAATCTTTTTTTCATCCATATTTATCCCCTATCTAAATTTATTAAAAATTAATATAAAAGTTTAATGCTCCATAAAACATTTTATACAAAGGTGTCATCAAGACCTGTAATAAATTAAGCCACATTAATAAAATAATTATAAATAAACCCATATTCTCCATTGACAATATAAATTTATTAATAAGTTTGTTTCCAAAAGACATTAAGACTTTAGAGCCATCTAAAGGTGGAATAGGTAGAAGATTAAACACCGCTAAAGTTATATTTAATCTAATTAAATATAATACGGTAGTGTATAAAAAAACGTTTGTCCTCATTAAATTAGGCATTAGTTTAAATATAGTTCCACCTATAAATGCCAAAATTAAATTTACCAAAATTCCTGCAATGGATACTACAAAAAGACCTTCTTCTTTTTTTCTAATTTTCATAAAATTAATTGGAACAGGCTTTGCCCACCCTATAATAAATGAAGAGCCTGTAAATATCAAAAAAATAGGTAGAAGTAATCCAACTATATCTATATGCTTAATTGGGTTCAAGCTTAATCTTCCTTGCAATTTTGCAGTATCATCACCATAAATATAAGCTGCATAAGCATGTGCCAGTTCATGTAAAATAACTGAAAAGAAAAGAACAATAATCATTATTAAGATATTAGGTTTGTCCCATATTTTTTTCAATAATAACATAAATAAAATTATACCTATTGCCTTAAATACATTCTTTTGCGTCTCACTCATATGAGTGTTGGCATTTTTAATTTCTTCCCAATAATTACTCATTATCCACTCCTTTCTTTACTTATAAATATTTTATCACAATTATTTATAATTTTCAATTTTATATTAGTAAAAGACTTTTATCAATACTAATTTTAAAACAATATTTTTTATTTAGATAAAATAAAAGAGCACTTTCGCACTCTTTTAATAAAATATTTATTTTAAAACAAAACTATTTTTTTACTATTTCAACTTTTATTGTATTTGTCGTACCTGTTTGTGAATTTACACCAGAAGTTAAAACAACTACATCTCCATCTTTAATAAAATCTGCTTTAGAAGCAATTTCTAATCCTTTTTTATAGAAATCTTCTGCATCTTTTATTTCTCCAACTAATGTAGGATATACACCTTTTGAAAGAATAAGTTGATTCGCCGTAGTTTGATTTGTAGTAAGAGCCAAAATCATTGCTGTTGGGAATGATTTTCTTAAGTTTCTAGCAGTTCTTCCACTTTCTGTAAGAACTATAAGTGCTTTAGCTCCTAAATTTTCAGAAGCTTCTACCGCTCCTCTTGCTACTGCTTCTGTTACAGTTACTTCTGTATCAAAATGTATTGCTCCAAATTTATCTAATTCCTTATCAGTTCTTTCTGCTATTCTTGCCATAGTTTGAACTGCTAATACAGGATATCTACCTTTTGCAGATTCACCAGATAACATTACTGCATCAGTTCCATCTAATATAGCATTAGCTACGTCTCCAGCTTCAGCTCTTGTAGGTCTAGGATTTTTGATCATTGATTCTAACATTTGTGTAGCAGTAATAACAATTTTACCTGCTTCATTACACTTTTCTATCATCATTTTTTGTGCAAATGGAACTTCTTCTACAGGTATTTCTACACCTAAGTCTCCTCTAGCAACCATTATTCCATCTGATAATTCTAATATTTCATCAAAGTTATCTAAACCTTCTTGATTTTCTATTTTAGAAATAATTTGAATAGCTTGTCCACCATTCTCATCTAATACTTTTCTTACTTCTTTAACATCAGAAGCTTTTCTAATAAATGAAGCTGCAACAAAATCAACTTTTTGCTCACAACCAAATTTAAGGTCATTAACATCTCTTTCAGCTAAAGCTGGTAATTGTACTGCAACACCTGGTAAATTTACACCTTTATTTTCTCCTAATTCACCATTATTATTCACAATGCATCTTACTTCATTTCCAACTACTTCTTTAACAGTCATTCCAACTAAACCATCATCTAATAAAACAATGTTTCCAGCTGTTAAATCTTTTGTTAATCCTTCATAAGTAACTGCTACTATATTTTTATTTCCTACAACTGTTTTATCTGTAGTTAAAGTAAACTCTTGACCAGCTTCTAACAAAACATCTTTTCCACCTTCTAGTTTGATTGTTCTTATTTCAGGTCCTTTTGTATCTAGTAATAAAGCTACCGTTTTCCCTGTTTCTTTTATTACTTCTCTCATTGTTGTAATTCTAGCTGCATGCTCTTCATGATTTCCATGAGAAAAATTAAGTCTCATAACATTCATTCCAGAGTTTACTAAAGTTGTTAAAGTTTCCTTTGATTCTGATGCTGGTCCTATAGTACAAACCATTTTTGTTTTTTTCATTTACTTACGACCTCCCGCTTAATATAAATATTATTTGTATCTAAATAAAACATAAATAGTCTTCCCTATTCTAAATATGTTTATTATTTACCTAAAGTTAATGCTAGTTGAAAATCTCTATCATCTAATTTTTTCTCTCTTTTCCATGCGTGAGAAATTGGATAAGTTACTAATTTATTTGATTCAATACCTACCATCAATCCACTTACACCTTCTTCTAACAACTCAACAGCATAAGCTCCCATTTTTGTTGCTATTATTCTATCAAGTGCTGAAGGGCTTCCACCTCTTTGAATGTGTCCAAGTACTGTTACTCTAATTTCAGATTGTACTTTTCCTTCTAACTCTTTAGCTATATCAAAGGCATTTCCAACACCTTCTGCTACTAATATAATATCATGTAATTTACCTGCTGCTCTTCTATTATTTAATTGATTTGCCAAAGTTTCTATACTACAATCTTTTTCAGGGATTAATAAACCATCTCCCCCACCTGCAAGACATGAATATAATGCTAAGTCTCCTACATCTCTACCCATTACTTCTAACAAATAAGTTCTTTCATGAGAAGTTGCAGTATCTCTAAGTTTAGACATTGCATCTAATATAATGTTCAAGGTTGTATCAAAACCTATTGTATTGTCTGTCCCTGCAATATCATTATCAATTGTTCCAGGTATTCCTATAACATTAATTCCGTGCTCTTTATATAATAAATCAGCTCCTCTAAACGAACCATCTCCACCTATTACTATTAATCCTTCTATATCATATTTCTTCAAATTTTCTGCTGCTACTGCTCTTACTTCTGGATTTTTAAATTCTGGTAATCTAGCTGTCAATAAAAAAGTTCCTCCCTTATCAACGATACCACTTACATCTTTTGAACCTAATTCATAAATTTCGTCATGATACATTCCTGCATATCCTCTTCTTATTCCAAACACTTTAATACCTTTACTCATTGCATATTTAGCTGCTGATCTAACAGCAGAGTTCATACCAGGTGCATCTCCACCACTAGTTAGAATTGCTATATTTTTCAAATTAAAAACCCCTCTCTAAAATTTAATTTTATTAACTAAAAATTAACTTTGTTAACCTATATTTAATCTTAATTCCCTTTAATCTCTTTTACCTTATTATAACTTAAATTATGCTTTTTTTCAATGTTTTTTTATATATCTATGTTAATTCTGAATATTCTCCCATTGCCCTAAATTTTTTATACCTATTTTCTATAAGCTCTTTTTTATCTAATTTTCTCAATTCATAGTACGCTTCTAACACTTTATTTTTAAGACCTGTTGCTATTTCTTGATAGTTTCTATGTGCTCCACCTAAAGGCTCTTTTATTATATCATCAACTACACCTAGTTTTTTTAAATTACTGCTCGCCAATTTCAAATCTTCTGCTACCTCAGGAGCTCTTTTTGCATCTCTATACAATATAGTTGCAAAACCTTCTGGAGAAATAACAGAGTAAAAACTATTTTCTAAAGCAAAAACTTTATCTGCTACAGCAAGACCTAAAGCTCCTCCTGAACCACCTTCACCAATAATAACTGAAATAATTTCTGTTTCCAAACTAGACATTTCCATAAGATTTCTAGCTATTGCTTCCCCTTGTGCTCTAAGTTCTGCATCTAAACCAGCATAAGCCCCTGCTGTATCCACTAAAGTAAGTATAGGCATAGAAAATCTTTCTGCCAATTTCATTAATCTAAGTGCTTTTCTATAACCTTCTGGTCTTGCATTTCCAAAGCTTCTCTCAAGATTTTCTTCTAAATTTCTACCTTTTTGAGTTCCTATTATAACAAATTTATTTCCTGCTATTTTCCCAATCCCACCTACTATAGCTGGATCATCTCTAAAGGCTCTATCTCCATGTAGTTCCACAAAATCATCAACAATATGCTCAATATAATCTAAAGTATAAGGTCTATTTGGATGTCTTGCTATTTTTACTCTATCCCAAGTCTTTAATTCTCCATAAATTTTAAATATTTTATCTTCTCTCTCTTGTACTAGTTTTTCTATTTCAATGCTCAAATCAATATTTTTTTCTATTGAAAATTGCTTTACTTCATCTATTTTTTTTTCTATTTCAAGTATTTCTTTTTCAAATTCCATTTTAACCTCCAATATTAAATTAAATTCCCCAAAACTTTAGCTATTATATTTTTTAGTTCTTCTCTTTTAGCAATAATATCTATAACCCCGTGTTCAAGTAAAAATTCACTTTTTTGTAAACCTTCCGGCAATTTCTCTCCCATTGTTTGTTCTATTACTCTTGGACCTGCAAAACCTATAAGTGCTTTTGGTTCACTTATGATTATATCTCCAAGCATTGCAAAAGAAGCTGTTACCCCTCCAGTTGTTGGGCTAACTGGAACAGATATAAATGGAATTCCTGCTTTTCTCAATTTATCTAATGCAGCTGAAGTTTTTGCCATTTGCATAAGCGATAAAATACCCTCATGCATTCTAGCCCCTCCAGAAGTAGAAACTATAATTACTGGTATTTTATTTTCCAAACCTCTTTCAATTGCTCTTGTTAGTTTTTCACCATCAGCAGAGCCCATACTCCCACCTTGAAAAGAAAAGTCCATTGCTGCAAAACTAACTTTAATTTTATTTATTTCTCCAATACCTGAAACAACTGCTGAATTTAAGCCACTTTTTTTCTTAGCTCTTTCTATTTTTTCATCATAACCTGGAAAATTTAAAGGATTTGAACTAACTACTCCTTTGTCATATTCAAAAAAAGTATTTTCATCTATTAACAAGCCAACCCTTTCCATCGCACTCATTTGAAAATAATATTCACATTTAGGGCATTTTTTATGATTTTTTTCTATGTCTTTTTTATATATTATTTCCCCACAATGGTCGCATTTAACCCATAAATTTGGAACTATATTTTTTTCTTTACTTTTTAAAGTTTCACTAGGTGAAACTGTAGCATATCTTTTTTTACTCGAAAATATTCCCAATTATATCCTCTCCTTTTATAATACATACGTTATATATCATTCTCTCTCTCTATTTTACAAAATTTTATAGATTTATGCAATCAATAATATTTTCGACTATATCTTAAAATCCTTAATGCATCTTCTGAATCTATTCTTAATTAGGGAATACTCGTTTAAAAATTAATTTAAAAAAATAAGTAATAAAAAAAGGCTGGTTACCCAACCTAAAATATTTTTAATGAAAAATTATATTTAAAATTGATAGAATACCTATTATCCACATTGCTGGTTTTATTTCTTTTCTATCTCCTGAAATAAAAGCAATAAGAATATAAGAAATAAATCCTAAACTAAGACCAGTACTTATACTATATGTTAATGGCATTGCTGCTATTGTTATAAATGCAGGTATTGCAACTTCAAAATTATTAAAATCTATTTCTTTTACATTTTTAAACATATATACTCCAACAACTATTAATGCTGGTGCTGTTGCAAAAGCTGGAACAATTCCTATAATTGGAGTAAAAAAGCTTGCTAGTAAAAATAAAATAGCTGTAAATAAAGAAGCTAAGCCTGTTCTGGCACCTGATGCTATTCCTGAAGCTGACTCTACATAAGTTGTTGTGGTACTAGTTCCTAAAACTGCACCTGCTATTGTAGCTACTGCATCTGCTTCTAACACTTTACCTACTTTTTTTATTTTCCCATCCTTATCAACCATACCAGCTTCATAAGCACAAGCCATTATACTACCTACTGAATCAAATAAATCAACAAACATAAAAGAAAAAATTGAACCTAACATTCCTATTTTTAATGCACCCATCAAGTCTAATTTAAAAGCTATTGGCATAATACTTGGTGGAGTAGAAATTATATTTTGAGGTAGGCTTACTTCTCCAAAGATTATACCTAGTACAGTACTAAATAATATACCAATTAAAAGTGCACCTTTAATTTTTTTTATTTCTAAAACTCCTATTAAAATAAGGGCTAACATTGCAAAAATTACTGGTTTAGTTAATGGTCCTAAAGCTACTATGGTAGCAGGATTTGAAACAACTAATCCCATATTTTGCATTCCTATAAAAGCTATAAATAATCCTATTCCTGCTGAAACTGCCACTCTAAGAGAAACAGGTATCGAATCTATTACCTTTTCTCTAATCCCTATTAAAGTAAATAAAAGGAATATCACTCCTGAAAAAAATACCACTCCTAAAGCTTCTTGCCATGTTGCACCTTGACCTATTACCAAAGTATAAGCAAAGAATGCATTCAAACCCATTCCAGGTGCCATTGCAAAAGGTACATTAACCCATAAAGCCGTAATTAAAGTTCCTATAAAAGAAGCTAAACAAGTAACTGTAATTAAAGCACCCTTATCCATGCCTGCATCACCTAAAATATTAGGATTAACAAAAATAATATAAGCCATAGTTATAAAAGTTGTAGCTCCACCTATAAGTTCATTTTTTATACTTGTTCCATGCTCTTCTAACTTAAAAAAATTAGATATAAAACTTCTACCCTTTACCATATCCATCTATAAACCTCCTTAAAATTAATAAAAAAAACATTTAATTTTAAATATCTCCTTTAATAATTTTAAATAGAAAAAGTCCTAGACAGACTAAGGCTCTGAATAGGACTCAATTCAAAACCATAGTCAGAAATTTTAAGCTTTTCTGGTAGAAACTCCCCTTGCATATTCTAGGGATTATATGGATTATTATTATATTTTACAAAATATAATAACATTTTTTATATTTTTTGTCAATATTTCAAAAACTAAAAACACTTATTCTTTATTCATTCTATCAGTAAAGTCTTTTGGTATTCCTTTATCTATTTTCAAATTTAATTCTTCAATTTCTAACTTATATGAATTTAAAAACATTTCTTTAGAATCTCTTACACCGTACTTGTTATCCCCTAAAATAGGTAAACCAATATGTGATAAATGTACTCTTATTTGGTGTTTTCTACCACTTTCTATTTTACATTCTATCAAAGATATATTCTTGTTACTTTTTATATGTTTAAAATAAGTGAGGGACTCTTTACCTTTATTTTCCCCTACTACTATTGTTTTAGTTCCGTCATCTAATAAATTTACTTCTACCTTAAATTCTTTTTCCTTAGGGATTCCCTTTACCAAAGCATAATAATGTTTATTAATATTTCTATCTCTTATTATTTCTGCTAATTTTCTAGTGTATTCTAAATTTTTACTGGCAATTACTAGTCCACTAGTATCTTTATCTAATCTGTTTACAAAATTTATATCATTATTTTTATAATAGCTTTTAAGTATTTCAACTAAGCCATAGTCAAAACCGCTACCCTTGTGCATTACTGTTTTAGATGGTTTATTAAAAACAATAAAATTTTCATCTTCCAAAACAATATTTTTTTTAATAAGTTCCATTTCATCTTGAGATAATTCTATAAATTCAATATTTTTATTAGGAGCTTTTCCATAAATATATAATATATCCCCTAAAGATAACCTATCATTTTCCTTAACTTTTTTTCCATTAAGCCTAATATCACCTTTTTTGAACATTTTAAAAATCAAACTCATTGGTTTATCAGCTAATATTTTTTTTACATATCTATCAATCCTTACTCCATCATATTCCTTATCTATCTCTATTTCCATATTTTCTCCATTCTCAATTCATAATAATTATAAAGTAAATTTCCAACTAAAAATCAAAATAAAATCACATAGCTTTGCTATGTGACTACTTATTTCCATATATTCTCACACTTTCAACTATTCCCAACATAGTAAATACAAACACTAAGGAAGTTCCTCCATAGTTCATTAATAATAAAGGTAGACCTGTTACAGGCATTACTCCTATAACCATTCCTATATTTACTATAGTATGAAAAAATAAGATAATAGCTATACCGTAGCAAATTAATTGCCCATATCTATCTTCACATTTTTGTCCTATTTTAATTATTGAAAAAAGTAAAATCGTATATAAAAATAAAACTAAAAAACCCCCTAAAAATCCCGTTTCTTCTGTTAATACTGCATAAATAAAATCTGTATGTGACTCTGGCAAAAATTTTAACTTATTTTGTGTTCCATTTAACAAGCCTTTTCCTGTAAGTCCTCCAGAACCTACTGCAATCATTGATTGTATTACATTCCAGCCACTTCCTAAAATATCTGCTTCTGGATTAAGAAAGGTTAAAATTCTTTGCTTTTGATAATCTTTTAAAAATACAAAATATACTAATGGCATAGACAAAATTCCTGTTAAACATATACTTAAATAAGTTTTTATATCAATACCATTTAAAAAAATAAGTATCATACAAATAAAGATAATAACTAAAGATGTTCCTAAATCTGGTTGTTTTGCAATTAATAGAAAAGCCGGTACTATATGAATAAAAGTTTTTAAAATTGCCTTAAAACCCCAAAAATTATCTTTAAATCCATTTACTAACAATTCACATAAAGTTAAAACTACAAAAAGTTTTGCAAATTCAGAAGGTTGTATACTTAGGGGTCCTATTTTTATCCACCTCGTTGCACCTAAAACCTTTGTACCCAAAATAAAAACAGAAGACAAAAAAACTAAATTAGCCACATAAATTAATTTAGTATATTTTGAATAAATTCTATAATCTATCAAAGAGAAAACTATAAATACAGGTACTGACAAGGCTAGCCACATTATTTGTTTATTATAAAATATGTTAGTTCTTGTATAAGTAGCACTGTAAATTGTAACTATTCCTATTGCCACTATACAAAAAGCATTTAAAGGCAATAATAAATCTAATTTTTTTAGTTTCTTTAGCAATAACTTTATGTCTCTTGGACTAGTCTTCATCTAATACGCTCATCCTTTTTTTTACTTGTTTTACAGGAATAGATATTGATAAACCTATATTTCTTTCTTGTTCTTTTTTTACTAGACACTCCATACCGCTTTCATCAATAATTAGGTATCTGTTAAATACTGCTAAAACATCTTTTTTTAAATCCTCCAATATTTCACTACTGATATTAGCTCTATCTTGAGTTATTACTACTTTTAGTCTATTACTTGCTATTGACGCACTATTTCCTTTTTTACTCCCAAACAAATTAAACATTTCTACCACCCTTACTTTTTAAATAAACGGAATAATTTTTCAACAAAAGAGTTCTTTTCATCTAGTTCCATTAAAGGAACTTCTTCACCAACAAGTCTTCTAACTATATTTGAATAAGCCTTAGCTGCCTTACTTCCCTCTTCTCTTATAACTGCTTCCCCTCTATTTGTTGATACAATCACTGCTTCATCATCAGGGATAATTCCAGACAACTCTATTTCTAGTGCATCTATTATTTCTTCTACCTGTATCATTTCACCTCTTCTTACCATATCTGTCCTTATTCTATTTATAATCAATTTCGGTGCTTTTTTGCCATAAGAATCTAAAAGTCCAACTATACGGTCTGCATCTCTAATAGCTGATAATTCAGGATTAGTTACTATTAAAATTTCATCAGCACCTGCTATAGCATTTCTAAATCCTTGCTCTATTCCAGCAGGAGAATCTAAAAAAACAAAATCAAATTGATCTTTCAGTTCCAAGGCAAGTTTAGCCATATTTTCTGGACTGACTGCTGTCTTATCTTTAGTTTGTGATGCTGGTAATAATTGTAATTTCGATTTCAATTTTTTATCTTTTATTAAAGCTTGTTTTAATGTAGCTCTACCTTCTACTACATCAACTATATCATAAACTATTCTATTTTCTAAACCCATTACCAAGTCTAAATTCCTTAATCCTATATCTCCATCAACTACAGCAACAGAATAACCTAACATTGCTAAGCCTGTACTCAAATTTGCAACTGTCGTTGTTTTACCTACTCCGCCCTTGCCTGAAGTAACTGCATATACTACACCCATTAGTCCTCCTTAATTATTTTCCAGTATGACCAAAGCCCCCTTGGTCTCTTTTGCTTGTTTCTAATTCTTGGCTTTCTTCCCACAAGCATTTCTCAACTTTTGCTAATACAAACTGTGCTATTCGTTCATTATTTTTTATTATAAAATCTTCATTACTCAAATTAACCATAATTATTTTTACTTCACCTCTAAAATCACTATCAATTGTTCCAGGGGTATTTAAAAGAGTTATCCCGTGTTTTATTGCTAAACCGCTTCTTGGTCTAACTTGTACTTCATAACCTCTTGGTATTTCTATTTTAATACCTGTAGGCACAAGTACTCTTTCCATTGGTCTAAGAACTATATCTTTTTCCAAAAAAGCAAATACATCCATCCCAGCTGAACCTTCTGTCATATATTTAGGTAGTTCCACATCTTGATGTAATTTTAAAACTTTAATTTGTATTTCCTTCATCTTTTAAATCTCCTATTATAGTCATTGAATAATTTTTTTCATGAAAAATCTTTTCTGCGAATTCTGCTAAATCAATTAATTTAATATTATTTACTTTATCAATTATTTGTTCAATTGGAATTATTTCTCCTAAACTTAAATAATTACTTGCCAAACGACTCATTCTAGATTTTGTGCTTTCAAGCCCCAATATCATACTGCTTAGCAATTGATTTTTTGCTTTATGTAATTCTAATTCACTTATGCAATTTTCTCTAATCTCTTTAAATTCATCCTTAATATAATCCAAAACTTCTAAGTAATTTTCTTTAGTTGTACCAGCATAAATTGTAAACATCCCACCTTCTTCATAGGAAGATGCATAAGAATAAACTGAATAGCACAAACCTTTTTCTTCTCTAATCTTTTGAAAAAGTCTAGAACTCATATTTCCACCAAGTACATTGGATAAAATTGCCAATAAATATCTCTCGTCTCCAATATAACTAGTTCCCAAAGTATTAAAGCACATATGCACTTGATTAGTTTTTTTATTTATTATATTATTTTCTTGTCTTAAAGTAAAGTCATGTTTTATTTTTTCTTCTTTTTCTCCCTTGGAAAAATTATTAAAATGACTTTCTAATAAGTTTATGATGTCATCTTCATTTTTAATTTTTCCTGCTATAGATATTACTGCATTAGATATTTTATATCTTCTTTTGTAATAATTCAAAAGTACTTCTCTATCAATTTTTTTTACACTATCTATTGTTCCCAAAATAGATCTACCCTGACTTCCATCAATTACGTACTGTGAATTCAAATCGTGGATTAAATCCTCTGGTATATCCTCATACATATTTATTTCTTCTATTACTACTTGTTTTTCTTTATTCAAATTTTCTTCTGTAAAAGTAGAATTTATAAGCATATCAGCTAATATCTCTATTCCAATATTTGCATGTTCCGCTAATAAAACTGTATAATATGAAGTTACTTCTTTACTTGTGTAAGCATTCATCTGACCACCTATGTCATCTATAGCCTCACTTATTTCTTTAGCACTTCTACTTTTTGTACCCTTAAACATCATATGTTCTAATAGATGTGATACCCCAAATTCTCCTTCACATTCGTTTTTAGAACCTGTTTTTATATAAACTCCTATTGAAATTGAATTCATATTATCTAAATTTTCTATTAATACTTTCATTCCGTTGGATAATTCTTTTATTTTGTACATTAACCCCCCTAAAATTCTGCTTTATACATAGTATAAGCTCCGCCAGCCAAATATATTGCATTTGGTAACCAAGCTCCTAAAACAGGAGAAACTGTTCCACCAATACTTGCTGCTTCTAACATAGACTGCATCACATAATAACTATATCCCAATATAATACTTATTGCTATACTAATTGCCGATGCTCCTCTTACATATTTACTTCCTAGAGATAAGCCTATGATACTCATTACTAAAACTGAAAATGGATATGCCCACCTTTTATGGTATTCTACCAATAATTTTCTTACATCTCCGCCAGCTCTTTGTAAATAAATTATATTTTCTCTCAATTCTTTTATGCTTGCCTCATCTTCATAAAATTTATCCCTAAGTAAATCATTTATATTCTCTTCAAAAAAATCAAATTTATAAGTTGGATAATATATTTCTAAGTCATTTATTATATCATTGAACCAAACTTTTTCTCCTAGCCATTCGTTTTTTTCAATATTATATTTAACTCTTTCTGCAGTGATTATATTATATACTTTACTTAGTTCTTGATTCATATTAACTACCAAAAAATTACTTAAAGTATTATTATCACCATTAGCTATTCTAATATAATATAAATAATCTCCAAAACCTTTTCTATATATTTGAGTTCCCATTCTTACAGGTTCCAAATTATATTGGTATTTATGTCTTATTTCACGCTTTGTTCTATTTCCAACAACTGCTACCTTATCATTAAAGACGCCAACTAACAAACTAAAAATAAAAGCTGATATAATTGGATATTTTACTATTCTTAAAAAGCTTATTCCAGAAGTTTTTAAAGCTATTATTTCTAAACTTTTAGACATTTTATTAACTACAATCAAACCACCTAGCAAAGCTGATAAAGGAGCTAATAAAACTGTAACTTCTGGTGCAACACTAAAAAGCCATTTTGTTGCTATAAGCCCAGTCATTTTACCATCTAAAACAAAATTAATAGCTCTACTTAATTGCGTTAATATTGATATTAATATAAAAGCAAGTAAACTAATAAATATTGATTTCAAAAAGTTTTTTAATATATATTTATCAATTGTTTTCATCAACTACTCCTAATCTTTTTTATATAAAGTTGTCCTGTTATAAGTATTAATATTAAATTAGGAATAAACATTGATAA
>Ga0194136_1000624_pt1 | contig 18119 bp, 20 predicted proteins | sample TARM_MetaG_T3A_1_FD_134023 | JGI IMG/M metagenome (GOLD analysis project Ga0194136, IMG submission 134023) | Freshwater microbial communities from Pennsylvania, USA, analyzing microbe dynamics in response to fracking - TARM_MetaG_T3A_14 (version 2) | ecosystem: Environmental > Aquatic >...
GCAAGGCAACGAAGCAGACGTCGCTAAGCTTCGCCTCGCGGGGCTTACTGTGCAAGCGTCCCAACTGCAAGACGTTCAGAATAGGGCGTCAAAGGTTTACGCTAACAATAAAAAGTTCGTAGATGACTACATTGCTGGCCACATTAGCGCAGCCGCAGCCGTCACGGAAGATGAAAAGGGCTTGGTCAAGTTCCTTGACATGTCCAAGGCTGCCGCCGAAGCGCAAGAGAGGTTATCCCAACAGCGCAAGGACGACCGGGCAGAGTCCCGCAACAACCGTGCCGCCGAGCGTTACCAGGATGAATGGGACAAGGCTTATGAAAAAGCTGAAGCTCGAGGGCTCACTGCTGTAGATCGACTGGCTTCACTGCAAGACTCGGAAGAGAAGCAGATGAAGAAAAAGGCCGAGCGTGCGGGTGCCAGCGAAGAGCAGCTTCAAAGATCTCTTAGCGCTATTCAAGTCAAGTACGATCGCGAGCGCCAAGACCTTGCTTCTGAATACAGCCCTGCTCAAAAGATTGGCGAAGCCTACTCAGAAGCCAACAAAACCATCAAGCAGCTTCAAGACGCAGGGTTACTGGACCTTCAGGAGGCTAATCAGGCTCGACTCGAAGCAGAAGGAACCTACCTACAACAACGAATGCAAATGCTACGGGATCAGGCTGTTACAGAGCGCGACGAGATCGCCGCTCTTTGGAACCCCGCGCAAGCTGCACAGAACCAGTACGACATCGAGCTGGCGATGCTTCAAGAAGCCCGCGAACAGCAACTCATAACCGAAAAAGATTTCCTCGACCGTCGCCACGAAATGTACACCGAGATGACGCAGCAGCAGGCCAAGTATCAAAACAAAGAGTTGCTGAGCTTTGCCAGTAGTTCTGCGGACATGGCGGGAGCTCTTGCCGTCACCTTGGAGGCTATGGGGAAAAAGAACAGCACCGCTTACAAGGTTGCGTTTGCTGCCTCTAAAGCCTTCGCGATTGCAGACGCGAGCGTTAAGGTTGCCGCTGCCGTGGCGCAAGCCCTGGGAGACCCCACTGCGATTACTCCTTTACAGAAGTTCGCGAACATGGCTGCCGTTGCTGCGGCGGGTGCTAACCTTGTGCAGCAAGTGACCAGCGTAGGTATGGCGCACGACGGTATTGACAACATTCCCAAGGAAGGTACTTGGTTGCTCGACAAAGGTGAGCGCGTCGTGGACCGTCGCACCAACGCCGACTTAAAGGACTTCCTGAACAATAGTTCTGGTAGCGGAAGCGCTAACACCATATACTTGACGCAATATTTCCAGATCACTGGCAATGGAGACGCCGCTTTGCGTGCAGCAGTTGAGGCAGGCGCTCAGCAAGGTGCGGAACGTGCAGTCGCCCGTGTGCACCAAGACGCTCAGAGTAACGGGCCAATCTACCAGACAATTCGGAGTTGACACATGGCAGACATTGAGTGGCCCGAGGACTTGGTACCTTCTCGATTTGGCATCAAGCTTCGAAGCAACAAGAAAGAGTTCACCAGCCCGTTTAACGGCAGCACACAAGACGCATATTTCCCGGGTTCATACTGGGTTCTGACCCTCGCCTTTCAAAACCTGGACGACGACGAGTCACGCGAACTTGAGTCCGTTTTGCATACATTAAACACAGGCGGTCGGGTAAAAATTCCAGACTTTGGCCGTCTGGGTGTGAACCACTCTGGTATCAAGGTGCTAGGAAATACTCAAACGGGCGGTGCCCTTATCACGCAAGGCTGGCCTGTGAACGCGCTTGTGCTCAAAAAAGGGTCATACATTAGCGTAGGAGACGAGCTAAAAATTTTACGACAAGATGCGTATTCTACCGAGGCAGGTCAAGCAACTTTACAGGTTGCGCCGTGGCTCAGAGGCTCTTACCAATCGGGGCAAGCTATCGAAGTTCGCAGACCTTGTGGTTACTTCAAGCTCGACGACCAAGAAGTGGGCCCGGACCGTGAAGCAGGTGACGTTAACAATTTCCAACTCAAAATGAAAGAGAGCTTCTACTGATGGCACTCTATATGAGCATTTTCACTGAAGATTTTTTAGAAGCGATGTCACAGCCAGATGTTACTTGCTGCCTTGGTGTTGAGCTGGAGTTCCCGGCAGGCACCACCAGGGTGCACTCGGCGCAAGGGCCTTTGACTATTGACGGCCAAACTTGGTTCGGCATAGGTGCAATGGGGGAAATCGGTGTCGTTACAGAGGACGGCAGCCTTACCAGCAAACAGCTTAGTGTTGTTCTGAACGGTTTGGATACAAGTATCATCGGTACAGTTCTCAACGAGAAGTGTGTAGGCAGACCTGGGCGTGTCATTTTCGCTGTGTTCGACAGCCTTGGGGCCATCGTTGGTGTGAACGTACTCTACCAAGGTTACATTAGCGGAAGCGCAATGACAGCGGGTAACAGCAACGCAGTCAGTTACACCTTGTCTAATGTTTTCGAGAAGTGGAAAGAAGGCAAACCAAACCGCTACAGCGAGGAATCCCACTTAGCTGATCAGCCTGGTGACCACATCATGAGGATGGTCGGACAAATGGCCGAACGTCCAATCTACTGGGGAGCAAAGCAAGATGCCCTCCCGTTTGCGAGGTACTAATGAGAGTCAACGATTGGCCCACCGCCCTTTACGAGCTCATTGAAGAATATCGATTTAAGGAGTTTCAATGGGGCGAGCACGACTGCTGTTTGTTCGCTGCGGACTGCTGCATTGCGGTTTGCGGAACAGATCCAGCGGCGAGCTACCGTGGGAAATACACAACCGAGATAGGCGCCAAGAGAGCTCTGAAGCAGCAACATGGATCAATAGAAGGGGCGTTCGACGCTTGTTTTTCTCGCGTTGACGCTAACCTTGCGCAGAGGGGCGACGTTGTACTTTTCGACGGGGACCTTGGGCCGACCGCTGGCATTCAAGGCCCGGAAGGTGTAGTATGGTCAGTCGGGCTCAACGGCTTAGCTACTATAAGGCCCGATGTCAAGGTCGCTTGGAGAGTCGAATAAATGCCACCAGTAGCAATAGCAGCAGCAGTGGTCGCGGGTGCAGGCGCAGCCGCCGCAGGTGTAACCTTAGCAACCGCTGTTGCTATCGCTTCAGTGGCTTTTTCTGTCACTGCTGCACTCACAACGAAGACACCTTCTTTTGACAGCTACGCAAGCCCCCAGGAGAGAAAACAAGTCTTGCGTGCAGCAGCAGCACCTAAGCTGGCAATTTACGGCGAGGTCATGGGCTCCGGTGTTTTGTTCTTCGCAGAGGAACAGCCCGGTGAGCAAGACCAGGACGAACTTCTTCACATGTGTATCGCTATCGCGGGACACGAAATTGACGGCATCGGTCAAATCTACCTCAACGACGAGCCCATTGAGTCGTTTGGCGAGTATGTAACCTGGGAATTGCACAATAACAGGCAAGTTGCTGACCCCTTCCTTCTGGAAAACTGCCCGAGCTGGTCTTCAGACATGATCGGCAAAGGGATTGCCTTTCTTCGCATTAGCCTGAAGTTCAACGCCGACAAGTTCCCCAATGGGATACCAAACATCAAGCTTGTCAAGAGGGGGTACAAGGTACTCGACCCTCGCACAGGTTTGACGGCATGGAGCGCAAACAGCGCCCTGGTTTATTTGCACTATCTTAAAACCTTCTGTGATGTTAAAGATACAGACATCCTTCTTGAACAGTTCAAGAGCTGTGCGAACATCTGCGACGAGCTTGTCAACACTTCCGCAGGGACTGGTGTTCGCTACCGCACACACGGTGAGTTTGATTTCAACGAAAGCCGAACCAAGGTTATGGAAGCCTTATTGTTGTCTTGCGCAGGTGACAGGGTTTACACAGGCGGAAAGCACGGGATGATTGTTGGAGCTTATCAAGGGCCAGCGACCCTGGAGCTGCACAGCCGCCAGGTCATCGGCGACATACAAATTACACCAGAGACAGCAGAAAGGGACCGTTTCAACACTTACAAGGGCAAATTTATTAATGCCAAGGAGAAGTGGATTGAGGCTGACTTCCCCCCTGTGCAAGTCGCAGAGTGGGTGGCACAGGACGGTAAAGAGATATCTAAAGACATCGATTTCCGATTTGTCAGCAACGAGTTCCAAGCACAGCGAATCTGTTCAATTAAGATGCGTCGTACTCGCGTCGGTTCGATTTTGCAAGTCCCCATGAACTATAGCGGGTTCTCTTACCGACCTGGGATGAACATCAAAGTTTTCATCCCTGAGCTTGCAATTGAAGGCGTAGAGTACAGAGTAGACTCCTGGTCGTTTAGCGTCTTGGGCGGGGTTAAGCTTATCCTCATTCAAGACAATGTGCAAATGTATGGCGATATTCCAGGCCAAGCTGTTGTCCAGCCGCCAATCACCAACCTGCCCAGCTCTGGCCCGCCCGCCCCCAGCAACCTGAGATACACTGCGCGACCTGTCGGTGACGTTGTGCAAGGCCTCCTTTCTTGGGGCAACTTTGGCAATCAGGTTGCCGATAATGTGGTTACAATCTATCGAGCGGGGGTCTTGCAATATAGTGTCCGCACACCCGCAGATGAGTGCATCCTGTCGGGGCTTACTGTTGGCACCTACGAAGCGCGAGTGCAAGCTATTGCAGCCAACGGTGTGGGCTCCGACATAAGCACGCTGGCGTTCACCGTCGCTGCGCCTGCTGTGCCCACAGCAATTGAGTTCATCACCGACAACTGGTCGCTCCAGCTGATACCCAAGTTTAACACTCAGCTCTCTTTCGGTACGATCTGTGAATTTTATTATTCAACAGTAGACATCCCAATAGGGCAAGTGGAGGCGACGGCGTTCAACTTGGGTATGGGCACGACACTGATGCACTCAGGTTTGCAGCCCGACACCACTTACTACTATTGGGTTCGCTCAATTAACGCTTACGGCAAGTCTGCTTTTTTTGCTGCCAATGCAAAAACAACTTACGACATTGATTCTATTTTAGACGCAATGGACGGGCAGATTGGCGCAGAGCACTTGCAAGAAGAGTTGCGGACAGAAATTGAGAAGATTCCTGGTCTCGAAGATGGTTATAACGAGATTTTAAAGATCACACCTACGTTATCGCAACTGACCTCCGGGTTGCAAAGCAGTTACTATGAGAGCGGCAAAGCAGCCTTAGAAGCTGCGACCGCGAACTCAGAGGATGACGCCAAGAAGCGCGTCTCAATAGGGCAAGCTGCCAGATCCATAACAACTGTCGCAAATGAGCAAAAGGCGATGGGTAAGATTGTTGATCAGACAACAGCAGAGCTCACGACTACAAACAGCAATCTAAACCAAACAAACAGCAATCTAAACCAAACAAACAGCAATCTAAACCAAACAAACCGCAATCTACAAACAAACATCGCTCAAACGCAGACTATCGCTGAATCTGTTGTGACGTTAGAGGGCGAAGTTCGCGCCAGCTGGTACACAAAAGCCCAAGTCAATGGGGTCGGTGGAGGGTTCGGTCTCGAAGTTGTAATGAATCCAGACGGAACGGTCATGACCTCCATGGTTGTGGACTCAGACGTCTTTGCTGTTCTTTCCAGGGCCCATGGTGCTACCAGTGCCCGCAACCCGTTCATAGTTAAGAACGGAACAGTCTACATGAACCACGTAATGATGGACACCGCCGAAATTGGCACCGTCATTGCTAAGTATATCAACGTCACGTCATTGAATGCAGTGACAATTACAGCTAGTACAATAAGCGCCAGCACACTGAACGGCAACACTATCAACGCAGGCACCTTGAACGGTACGGCGATCAACGGTGGCAGCCTATCCATCGCTAACAGATTTACAGTAGACGCAAACGGCAATGTGGTCATAAGAAATGCACCAAACGGAGTCGGCATGACGCTGACAAACAACCGAATCGACATCTATGACGACACACCAATTCTTCGCGTTCGAATAGGTCTTCTCTAATGGCGTACGGTGTTCAGGTTTTTGATGTATCGGGTAAGCTGGTGGTAGGTTTCGATAACCCCACCACTATCATAGACACGGTCACACGTCAAAATGGCGTTGTCAGTTACGACCCGCCTATTGTTACAGGCTTCACTGTCAAATTTAGCGACTCTTTATCAAAGTCTTATGCGCAAAGGTCTGGGGTGAGTCGTCTTGTTTGCGTCGGAATGTACAACGCAATCTCCCAGACCAACAGCCTTCCTTACTGCGTAGGCTGGACAGTTCTGGAGGTCGGTTAATGGCATATGGTGCAATACTCAACGATCAAAACGGTAGAACTTTTGCCCGAATAGACGGTGGGGAGTCCTATCAGTATTGGGGGCGTATCGACATCGGTGGGCTTAACCCTACGTTTCAAGAAGCCAGGTTGTTTAACATACCCGTTAGCGTACCGATCATTGTCTTTATCTACTGCGAATTTAACGGCAACGAGGACTGGCAGTCGCGCGTGGGCTCGGCAGAGCTTAGGCAAAGGGACGGGTACTGGATTGCGCGAGCGCGTCGATCTAACATTGGGCAAGTTCAACCCTCTTTCGTTTCTGCAAGTTTTTATGTCTTTATTCAAGCGAGGCACATGCCAGCACTTGCGTACGGTATGCAATGCTTCAACTCAGCAGGGACCAAAGTTTTCGACAGCTCGCGCGCTTTACTACAAATTTGCGGAGTGGGCGAGGGTGGATTGGTAACCACAGGTTCTGCTAGCTTCTTCAACAGGACACCAGCAAAGTGCGCTTCTGCTTACAGCGCGACAACAAAGCCTTTTTACGTCGTTGTTCGAGGTGTAGCATACTGGGCGATAGTAACTTACTTCGGTACGACCACTGGAGGGAGTCTAGCAGGCTTCACAGGTGTCATAAACTACCTCGACCAGGGAGGTACACAACCCCCTTCAAGGGGTCAGTTCAATAATGTTGCCTTGATCGACGCAGGGTATTATGATCAATTCCCTAATTTAGGGTTCTGGTAAGGAGCTAACATGAGCTTGTGGATGAAGACGGGTACGATAGCGGTCACCATAAACAGCAAAAAAGTTACAGGCACGGGCACGACGTTTGCAACTTCTGCTATCCCCGCTCGCCCGGGGCAGCCTATAATTATCAACAACGTGTTCTATGAGATAGAGAGTGTTGAAAGTGACACTGTTCTATGGTTAGCCACCAATTACGTTGCCTCTTCTGCAACAGGTGTCGAGTATTCCGTCATGACCACAATGGAAGGCAGCTTCAACGACCTTGCTCGGCGTGCTGCCCAGGTTATGGGCTACTACCAGGGGCAGCTGGACACGCTGAATGCCCTGATGGCCGGTACCGGGAACGTCACCGCGACCCTGCCTGATGGGACTGTGGTGACCCTGCCGACGTGGAGTGAACTGACCAAAATTGAAAGCATCAAGCCCGGCACGATGCAAGGACCAATGTCTGTTGCAAACATGAAGAGTGCAATAAAAGTTGATAACCAGCGGTCTATTTCATATCAAGACCAATCTGGTACTGTTTTTCATCAAATGGCGATAGCCGACTCTTTAAGAGTTGCTCACGGATTGAGTGGCCAAAACCCCATTCTTGACTTCAACTTAAGTGCAATTGAAGCTTACACGGCATTCTATGCTAAATTTGCTCTGATTTCTCAAAACAGAGCTAGAACGAACTGGCTGGGCCTTGAGACGCCAGAGGCGGCTGACCCGTATATTTCAGCAAAAGCTTACAACGTAGGTGACACCATTATTGCAATTCAATTCCCTTATAACTCTGTGGAATTTCCTCTCAAGTCTGTTTTCAAAAACCAGACAATAAACACCTACAATTACTCCCGTTCGTGGACGTCCTACGGCGCTGCAAACTACAGTTGCTCTGAATTTTCTGCTGACCACGGTGTCTTACACGCGGCGCTCAGCTATCCTTTTAAGATTCCAGGGGTGTACAGTGTAGACATGTATCTCGGCACTTATGCTGAAAATACTAATGCTTCAAACCTCTTCCACGTCTTGGGTTGCACAGATGGTGGTAATTACAACCCTAGCTGGTGGTTTGGTCTAAGTGGAAACCTTCGGTACTACGCCGCTGTCGGTGCAATTGGAGTTATCAATACTTCAAGCCCGATGACGGGCCCATCCTTTACACCGACTTCAGACTCCCGGTTAAAACCGGAAGAACTGAGGGAAGCAATCAAAGAAGCTAGCTCTTTCCTTCGTAAACAGAAACCGATGTATTTCTTTAAAAAGTATGCCATCGACTCTGAGCAAGGGTTCTACGAGTTTGGTTTCATTGCCGACTTTGTTGAACAGGACGAGCCTCGTTTGGTCTTTGAGTCTAACGACGAGCACCATATTAAGCACTTAGCGATCACAGGGATGATTCCCCACATCGTTAAGGGGTGGCAGGAACATGATGATCGTTTGGACAAAGTTGAGAAACTTCTGGAAAGTATAGATCTGAGGTTGAAAGCAGCAGGTATTTAAAAGGGGCCGAAAGGCCCCTAATTCTTTATTTAGCAGGAGAGTTTCGATCATAACCGGACAGGATTGCTTGCTTGTAAAGCAAATTGATCTTGCCGTCGCGCAGCAAACCGTCGAGAGTCTGCTCCAAGTCCTTGCGTGCTACACCTCTTTCCTTGTACTTAACGCCCAAGGACACACCACTCAGCGTTAAGCACGCATCGCTTACAGAGTGCTCCGGCGCAGCTAAGGGGCCTCGCTTCCAGTATTTGCACACTTCGAGAAACATCGGCCATGACAGCACCTGTTCTCACAATGCTCCAGCTAGCGAACAAGCAGCTGAGCATGAGCAGCCAGAACCAGTAGTCGATGTCTTTGATCAGTTTCACTAAATTAAGACCTTTCCAGATCTTACGCATCGTGGTTACCATTACGCATACCCCATTTCGGCCAAGTAGCCGTTTGCTTTGTCAATGTAAATTTGGTGACACAAGTCCGCTGGAATACCTTCGACAAGTTCCATCATTGGGACTGCCTTGTCACTGTTCGCAACTTTGTTACCGGATAAAGCATAGACCATTTCGTGAGTCTCCCCTTCCGAGTAATACCAGCGAACAACCTTGCCTAAGAAGTCCCCGTTATGGTAAGCCCCTCCTTTGACCTGGCGAACCACCATAAACTTGCGGATATCTGTACAGCTCCTAATAGTATCTTCGACGGGAACGTTCTCGGCAAGTTTCTTTTTGACAGCTTCGAAGATTATCTCGCCGGTTGGGTTCTTCTGCAATCCAGTTTCTGCGAACCAGCCCTTTGATTTGACCTTACCTTTTTCGCAGATTGCAACGTAGTTATTCACGTTCGCAGAATAAAGGTGGGTGTAGAAGTTAGACTCCATATTGAAGCCTGTCCGTCGCTCCCACTGCCCTATCAAAGCCTCAACCATGGGTTCTTGCTCGATTGCATAATCCAGAACAATACCGTCTGTGTTTGCAGATAGAACGCTGATACCGTTGAGCTCCATATCTTCAATGAGCATAAGCAGAGACAACTGACCCGTTAAGGTTACTTGTATCAGCATTTCTGGAGCATAAAACAGTGACCACATTGAGCCCAGTTTGCCAAAGAAGCCGTTAATCACGATCTTAAGTGTCTGGGCGGTGCTATCGTCACCTTTATGCTTTGCATTGATACGGCGATTAACTATCTTGTCGAGTATTCGCAGGCACATTTCTGTGAGGTGTTTGGGGAATAGCCTTTCGTTCAGGATAATACGAGGATAAAAGGATGTAACGTCGACGTCACGTTTTCGACGACCCTTACGAAGAGGGTGCGCTGACTTCTTTTCGCTCGAGTGCAAGCCACCTATCCCCATGCGGTAAACGCCGTTCGCAATCAAGATCTTGAGGTTGTCCAGCTGCCACGGCATTTGCACAGTGCCGTTCTCTTCAATTACAAAGTTACAACTTCGTATGACGTCAACAACACTCTGCATCATAGCAGTTCTGAACTGCATCCATCGCGGGAACTGATACTTAAACCTCTTACCAACTTCCACAGGAGGCCTTCCCACCCTTCGCTTCAGGGCGCTCATAAGTTCGCTGCGAATGACGTCTTCTGCAATTTGGGGGTCGGAGCGCGAACGCAAGTCGAGTCCGTATTCTTTACCCAAGATGATGCGTAAATCTATGTCTTTCTTGACAGCGAAGTAGATGCTAGCAGTGCAGTCCAAGTCGTTCACACAGTAGTGGCGAACAATAAGCATGTGGTTCCCTGTCAGGAGCATGTTCGGTGGGAACGGCAAGTCTTGCAGGCGCTTCTGGTGCAAGCGGGCAGCCCGCACTTTCAAGCCGCCAGCCCCAGGGCAAACCTCCATTAAGTCAATGTGGTTAAGGTTAAGTTTCTGGAGCTTGTTTACTTTCAACAAGTCGCCAGGTCGCCAACCCTCTTCGATCAGTTGCGCAGTGGCTTCTTTTAGCTGGCCGTTAGTGCGCCCCGCGAGAGCCAACGTGAGAATAGGAACGTCGTACCCTATTCCGTTGAAAGAAATGAGAAGCAGGTTGCGGACAACATAGTCGAGCCATTCCAAGTTCAATGGGCACCCCAGATACATTTCAAAGTATATAACCCTGTCGGTTATGATGCTTTTGAACGCTATTAAGAAATAATTGGGGTAGCACTCGATATCGTAAACGTGCGGCTCCTTGTCTGCTATCGCTTGCTGCAACGTCTCCAGGGTGTGCATGTTGTAGCGTGCATTCAGCGCTTCCTGTAGCCCGGGCAGGTAGTCTGGGCGCTCCCAAACGCGGGCAGGTGGTGTTCTTTTTACTTTCTCTTTCTTCACCTTCTTCGGTGCAGGCAAATCGCACCAGAAAAGCCCAATTGCATCTGCTCTCATATGTGCTGACCCACAATCACTCCACGGAAATTCGGACCGTAAAACGGGCACGGTTTGGGATACAGCGTTAAGTCTGCTTTATCCACATTGTCCTTGAGAAGCATTAACATATCGATCGCATAACATCCTCGCAAGCTTACGTCTTGTATGGCACAACTCGCACCTTCACTTTCATCTAAATGGGTGCGCATCGTTCCATCTTCGAGAATTATGCGCCCGTTATCAGTAGCGAAAGGCTTCAATCTTGTCATTGCGTCGAACAACATAGGGTCTACAGTCTGAGGGTTTCCACCTTCTACTGTCAGTATCTTGTCAATGGTAGAAGGCCACATGTTCTCCATCAAAGTGCTCTTGAGCCAACACCCAGACTCATAATGGAACGTGATGGAATTGTCGACGACTTGAATACTATGAGGTGTCTCCTTGATCTTGCAAAGAGCTTCGACAGCCTCAGACGACAAGACCGCATCCAACGGGAAAGGTGTGCCGAACCAGTATTGGACCATTGTCACGTTGTTGGTCGCATACGCGCAACCCCCTTTGAGTAGTACCGACATCGAGAACCGACGGGCCGCATCTGTCCCCATATAAGGACTGACAGTGCGCAAAGCTTTGAGCAACTCCTCCCCTTTAATGGGAATAAGTTCACCCTCGGGCTCCGTGTGTGCACCGATCTCGTCTGTGCACGGGATGTTTGCTTTGAAACCGCCGGAGCGCACGGACAGCTTGCCGGATGGCAACAGCGTTAACTGAGTCGCCTCCTCGCAGTTAGCAATAGCTTTTACCATAGGGATGGCTTGCGGTGCGCACTCGAGGCCCAAGGGCAAGGGGGCGGCTAAGGATATAATCCCGTTAGTGCCGCGAACATACCCATCCTTGATCAGGAAGTGGGTGGCACCGGGAACGAAAGCACGTTTGCCAACAGCAGCGGCGGCAAACTTCAAAGCATCAAGCATCTCCATCCTCCCTTCTTTCGAGAACTACAATAGACAAATAAGGTTCTTTAAAATCAACCTTTCGAACGTGCACAACCGTAAATTGGCGATCATACATGTCGCACAACTCACCTAGCGTGAACAATACAAAGTGCCGACCGAGCTGATTAGCCATCAGAAAAGCTCCTGTATGCGCGGAGTAAAAACCCGAGACTCTTTGTGCATATTAATGCGATTGGCGATTTCCCGATACGCCCACATGTTGAACGTAGCACGGGTCTCGTATATTGTGGTCAACCTTTCCAAATCAAAACCACTGTTAAGAATCAGTTTCTCAATGTACGCCTTTTCGATCGGCAGCAAGTTTAGAACATGCTTGCCCATATCGTGGATTGTTCCTGCTTTTTCTGACACACGGTAGGGCACACCGTCGGGTGTAAACATGGAACCATAGGCGCCAAACTGTATCCAGGAAGAGGAGTCTACGGAGTACCAGGGGTATCTTTCCATAACGCGAACCGACGTGATACCAAAGGCGTGGAGCTTTGTCTTAGGGCGACCCGAGCCGTCAATGATGTATCTTTCCCAAATTCTGTCCAGCCAGGTGATGAGCTGTTCAACAGTCTTTCCGACCATTCCTCCGAGTGTAATGTAAGGATAGTTTGCAATGTAAAATTCGAGATATCGTTCATCTTCTCCGAAGTGGAAGCAGGGCAGGGGGCGAACCCCTCGGGCTTCCATCTCAAGCTGGTTGCGGTATGTCTGGAGCGGGTCACCGATTCCATCAAGGACCGACGCCATAATAACTCCGTCATCTTTTCGAATGATGTCTTCGTTTTCCTGGATATAATTGCAATATTTGGGGAGGCTGATTGTAGCTCCCATGTTCCAAGCGGAGAACGCTCCGGAGTCGAGAAACACTTGAGCGCCGTCTGCACGCATTTCGTCAACAGCTTTTTGTCGGTGAACATAGTGATAGGACTCAAGTATGTTGGGGATGGTGTCCACAATTTGCGCTTCACGCTCGTTGAGCTTAGGGTAAGTGCTTTGACCCTTCCTAAATCCGTTTGTGTACACCGCAGCAAGGTAAAGGTTCATGCTGTTGCCTTCTTGAACCAGTCGTCGATGATTTGTTGGGCCACTGCTTGTCCGTCGTTGGCAGCATGGAAGGTGCGCTGGCACTTTTCGGCGCCCGGCAAGTGGCAGATCACTTGGTAGCAATCGCGAGTGCCATAGTAGACAACGGAAGCCACCCGCAGGTTGTTACGGTAAGCGTTCAAGGCTTTGCGGTAATTAAGGTTACCTGCTCGCCAAACTAAATCCATAAACGTCTCCTAATAGAAAAGGGCCCGAAGGCCCTTAGTATACAACAGTTGCGAGCATCATTTACAGGCTTGAGCAAACTCTCAAAGCATAAGCAAGTCGTACGCCCTTACTTATCTTCTTGAGTGTTTCAGGTGTGTGCTTTTTACCGTACATACCGTTAGCCTCTCCGTACTGCGGCGCTGTACGGGCCCGCCCTCGCACCTTCTTATCCAATCCGTTTTGCTCTTGATCTCCCAAGTAAAGGTGTTCTGGGTTAATGCAAGAAGGGTTGTCACAAGTGTGAAGCACACAACCTTGTGACCCACCTGGCGCTCCTATTTCACCTTTATAGAACTTATAACTTTCTCGGTGAGCAAAGCTGAACACCCGACTCCCTTTCTCGCCGCTAATCATTCTGCCATAACCGTCTTTGTCTTTCGAGCCCGTCCAGTTCCAGCAGCCTGTTTTGTCATCCTTGACGTGTTTAGAAAGCCTATCTAGCATAGGCTTTTTCACATATAAGCGAGGCACTTTATTCACCGCAAGCTTTCAGGAACTCATCGCGCCAAATCTTACCTTCTTCGCTGATAGTACCTTCAGTCGGGAGAGTGGCCCCACGGAAAGCTTTTGTAATCGTAGAACTTCCGCACACTTGCTTGACGCCGCGAGACTCCATGCATAAATGTTTAGCGTCCACATAGACGCAAACTGCTTTCGCTTGGAGGTGCTCAGCGATAGCATCTGCGATTTGGTTGGTGAGACGCTCCTGCACTTGCAAACGACGAGCGTAGGCGTCAACCACACGAGACAGCTTCGACAGACCTACGATCTTTTCTCCGGGTACGTAGCCGACAACTGCCCGGCCGATGATCGGTGCCATGTGGTGTTCGCAGTGGCTATAGACAGGGATATCACGAACGATTACCATTTCGTCGCAACCCTCCGCCCCATCTTCAAACGTCTTAAACAAACCAGCGACGTCAATATCGTAGCCGCCGAACCAGGTCGCAAATGCTTTTGCTACACGGGCAGGAGTTTCCTGGAGCCCTTCCCGCAATGGGACGGCGACATTATCGTCACCACCCTCGCGGGCTTCAATGGCGCAAAGCAGTTGGGCGACAGCTTGTTGAATGTTAGTGGCACGGTTGACAATACGAGAGATCTTATCCATGTGGTTACCTTAGTTCTTGAAACGACGATACAGGGCGCGAACAGCGATGATGATCCAGAAAATTTCGATCAGGAAGCTGCCCAGGTTAAAGTGGAAGCACAAGCTGATAATGAGCAGTACAGCCCCCACCAGGTTGACAACGTTAAACTTCACGCTATCAGCCGACCACCCTTTCGGGCTGGTAACTTTGTAATAAGCGAGCACGATGCAGATCATGCCCAGAAAACCGAGAACTTGGGTAAACATTATTTGGTGTACTCCACGTGGCACTTGCTGGTTTCTTCGATGGTGCAGCTTACCAGCTCAACTCCGTGCTCGTCCAGCAGCATCGGGCCGACCACGTTGACCATGTGCGCCGCGAGGTTTTCAGCAGTAGGGTTGAACGGCAGTGGCACGCACGAACCGAATAAAGAATCGGAGTCTTGTTGGGTCACCCAGCGATGTGCCTCAGAGCGAGTTTGATCATCGCCAACAAGGTTGAGCATACCTGTAATCAAAACGTCTTTTTCCCAGTGCAGGAACTTGTGATCCCAGTTGTCCTCGAGCCACTGGCAGAGAGTGGACTTAACCACGCTGAAGTCAATTACCCTTCCTAAGTTGTCCAGTTTATTGCCAAGATTATAAGCAATCTCTTCTAAGGTTTGCGGTTGCCGCGGTTGAACCTTGAAGTGGAAAACATAGTTGTGGCCGTGCAGGTGGCGGCACTTGCTTTCGTGGCCCACTACTCTGTGGCCCGCACAAATCTCATGACTTCTGATTACTTTATAGCCCATTGTTAAATTCCTCAATATTGAACTTGTTTTGCTTCGAGCGATTTTCGAAACTTGTCAAGTATTGCAGATTACTCAAAACGTGAAGACCAGATACGAGCTCGCCCTGAAGGGGTGTAATATGATCTACTTCATACCCCTGAGGACAATTTCGATAGAACAAATTAATCGCTTCTACTTCAGACCAAGAAGGAGTTCTCTGAAGTTTAGCAGCACGTCTCCGAGCCCTGATTGCATTCCTAACAGCAAGACCTCTTTTGGTCTGCCTATATTCTAAATCCTGCTGTTTCTTTTTAGAGGGACCTTCTCCGACCCAACGATAATATTCTCGCTGTGCTTTAGCGTTATCGCCACGGTTGTAAGATCTTTTGCACTCAATACAAGTTGAGTTTCTTGTCAGTCTTTTAGCGACATGACCGTTAATGCAAGCCACACCTGTAAAGTAATATTGCAAATCCAATTCTTTAGCTTCTTTGCGGGTAATGACTTGCATAACGAATCCTTAACGAGCGACTGTTAGGCCGTTTCGTTTACGACCTTCGTAGACGACATATAATACAGCCGATGCTGCGAATTTGGAAAGGCTCATTGCAATGATCGAACCCCAGCTAGCGTACCCGATCAAGGTCAGGAACAGCGCAGAATCTACTGGAACCGCGATCAACGAGCTGATAGCAACCCGCTGGTGGAAAGGCTTCTTAGTGATTGTGAAGATAGCGTAATCGAGCATTTCACTGACAGCAAAGGAAGCGACGGAGGCGTAAACCACGACAGGGTCTCCGAGAACCCAGCTAATTCCACATGCGACAAGTATCGCCCACAGAACGTGGTGCCCTGCTGCCCGTTGCGCATAATCCCGCAGGACGAACACGAGCCCAACGAAGAATGCCATTGCAGGGATAGGGCCCAGGGGCGTGCTCAAGGTGGGCAGGTAGCTGAAGCCGAGGTTAACGAAAACGACCATTGCCAGGTAAGCGATGATAAAGGGCATAGTTTTTACTCCAGTATTGTTGAAAAAGGGCCAGGTTTCTTCTGGCCCGGTGTAGGTTACTTGTTGGAAACGTACAGCTGGTAACCCGCTTCGCGCAGGTCGCAGGCAGGGCACTGTCCGCAGCCATATCCCCAGTCGTGGAGGGTGCTGTGGTCCCCGTTGTAACAGGTGTGGGTGTCTTTGATGACTGTTTCCAGTATGCCTACCTTTTCAGCCAACTCGAAAGTTTCTGCTTTGGTCAGGTGCATCAGAGGGGTCATGAAGGTGATGTCGGTTTCGTAACCTGCGTTGAGGGCGTTTTGCAACTGGTGTACGAACCCTTCGCGGCAATCCGGATAGCCCGAGTAGTCCGTTTCGCACACACCCGTGATAACAACAGGGGCATCTATCTTTTGAGCCAGGGCATGTGCTGTTGTCAAAAACAGCGCATTGCGGTTCGGCACGAACGAGGCAGGCAGGTTGCTGTTTTGAGCGTGACGCTCGTTCACATCTGTTTGATCGCTGCCGGAAACCAGGGCGCTGTTGCCCAGCGAACGAAGAGCAGGGATCTCGTAGACATGCAACACGACCCCCAGCTTGCGACAGATCATGGATGCACATTGCAGCTCAACAGCGTGCTTCTGCCCATAGCTGAAAGCAACAGCCACGACGTCATCGAAGTATCGCAAAGCCAGGCCCAGGCAGGTGGTGGAATCTTGGCCACCCGACAGCACGACGACAGCACGACTTTCCGCGCCGGGTTGTCCGAGTTCGGGGTGTCCGAGTTCGGACATCGTGTCACGTGTTTCTTGTATCACCTTATCGACTTTGTTCATAGTTACTCTACCTTCAACAGTTTGTGAATTTGAAGCTGTACGGTGTAATTGTGGTTATACGCAGTCAGCAGTGTCGCTTCGAGGTTGCGGGCGTTAGAGATCTCGTCCTGCTCATCTCGAGGCTGCACGAGTATATTAACGGCGCTGCCGTGTTCAGGTCTAGCGAGTTTTGGAGTTGCAGGGTGGCCCAAGGCTTGGAGCGGCAGGCCATCTTCAGGGCAAAGATTACCATCGGTGACCACATACTTGTATGCACTCACGACAGTGCGCAGGGACGGGTGGAGCTTGCTGGTCTTAGGGCTGCAAACAATGACAGCGTCGTCGCTCAACTGGTAGACGTCGATTTTCATCGAACCGTTTGTTTCAACCTGGACCGTGTAACCCGAGTCTTCGAGCTCGTCTATGAGTGGGTAGATGTTTTGACGGAAAGGCTCACCTCCTGTAATTACAACGAGGGAGGCTGTGTTGCTAGCAAGCTGCCCCGCCTCCTGCACACCTTTAACCACTTCGATTGCATCCATACGCTTGCGGGTCGCTGTGTATTCGGTGTCGCAGCCAGGGCACTGGAGGTTGCATCCGGCGAGGCGTACGAAGATGGCAGGCCGTCCTGTAAAAGGGCCCTCTCCTTGAATGGTTGCAAAAATAGAATGGACTTCGACAGAACCATTTCGGCGATGGTCACGGGGCTCGGGCAACTGAGAATTGGGGATCATTGGTTTGCAGTTTCCTTGAGGTAGATCAGCAAATTGTACAGACTAAAAAGCGCTCACTGGGAGCGCTTGTAATGTTACACGATCAGGGAGGGTTAGTCCACCAAACCCGCAGGCATCGGGGTAGCTACACGGCCGACGATGCCGTTGTAGGTTTTCCAGCGGGCGTACTGGGTCTTGGCGGTGTCTTGGTTCAAGCCTTTCTGCACTGCGGCTTGCAGAGCGTAGGCGACCGGCACCGGGGAGCCCATCTTGGCGGACATGGAGTCGAACAGGGCCCAGGCTTGACCGCAAGCGGTTTCAGGTCGCGGACGGGTCACGTTGTTCTGCGACGGCATAGCGTTGGCAGCTTTCTCAGCTTCCTTACGGGCCTTGGCTTCCTCTTTTTCTTTCTGCTTGGCGGCCTTCTTGGCGTCCGCGACGGAAGTTTTCAGAGGATCGGTCAAATCGGTGATCTGCTTCAGAACGCCGTTGGCGGCAGTCACAGCCTGGGCGAGCGCTTCGACGGTCTTGTTGGCGTTGGCCAGGGTGGTGATCGCTTTCACCAGGGCTTTGGCGTTCTTGACAGCTTCAGCTGTACCCGCGACCACAGTGTTGACGGTTTCGACGGTGCTTTCA
>Ga0194136_1000628_pt1 | contig 18081 bp, 13 predicted proteins | sample TARM_MetaG_T3A_1_FD_134023 | JGI IMG/M metagenome (GOLD analysis project Ga0194136, IMG submission 134023) | Freshwater microbial communities from Pennsylvania, USA, analyzing microbe dynamics in response to fracking - TARM_MetaG_T3A_14 (version 2) | ecosystem: Environmental > Aquatic >...
CAGGTTGTGGCATGATGGAGATCAACGTAGCAAATTTAGGGAATAAGCTCATGACGATCATGATGATACCACCCATGATGGCTACTTTACGGGAAGCATTGCGGGTCAAAGGAATCAATCCTGCGTTTTGGCTGAAGGTTGCGGCTGGACCGGACCCGATGAAAGGCGCGATGAACGAACCGAAACCATCCGCACGGACACCGGCAGCGATTCTTTCATCCGTCAGTTTCGTTTCCGTAACAGCGCCCAATGTTTGCATAACGCCGACTGTTTCAATGACTGTTACCAGATAGCCGGATACAAAAGGAATCGCGTATTCAAGCTTGAAATCTGGAACTCCGAATTTGAAGAATTGTGGTAACGCGAACCATTCAGCGGCAACGACTTGGCCGAAGTCGACCATACCCAACGGAATGCAGACAACATATCCGATTGCCGCACCGATCAAAACTGCGGCGGGCGCAATTCTGCTTGGTCCATAATGATTGATCAAAGCGATAATCAGGAACACAAGCACTGCGATACCGATGTTTATCGGACTACCGAAATCCTCAGATCCAAAACCGCCGCCTGCCCAGCCCATCGCTACGGACATCAGCGTCATCCCCATCAAAGAGATTACCGATCCGGTAACAACCGGCGGGAAAAATTTCAATAACGGTTTTACGAAATAACTTAAACCCACTTCCAGCAGAGCACCCAACATCGTACCACCGAAATAGGCAGTGATGCCGCCCGCGCCGATGACGGATGCAGCCGGTGCCACAAAAGCGAAGTCCGTTCCCATGATCGTCGGCAAGCCTGCTCCGACTCGGAACCATTTCGGCCCGAAACCTTTTGATTGAATGATTGAAACGATACCTGAAGCCAAAAGCGCCGCGCTGACCATATAGGCAGTATCTTCTACCCCGAAACCTGCGATTCCGGCAATGATGAGCGGTACCGCCACTAAACCACCAAAAGCGGTGATGACGTTCTGAAATCCTAAAACGACTGTCGTGCCTAAATCCGGTTTGTCTTCCACACCGTAAGTCAGACCTGTATGTACTTTCTCTTCCATGTTTCTCCTCCTGATAACGAACATTAATGATTGCAAAACAAAATATAATTCGCATATTCAACGACAAATAAAATTATATCGATATCACATACAATTGTAAAGTGTAAATAACGAATTATAAGGGCTTACATTATGAGAATCTTCACATTTACATGGTTATTTCAATCGAAAAACGAACATTTGTGACTAATTTTTTTATTTTTGTACTGAAATTACGAATGATGGCAGAAAAAGCCTTATCTGATTTGTCTGTGGGTTGGACCATTTTTTGTTATACTATATCTATGCGAAATTACAGAATCAATGGAACAAATGAATGGAGCATGAACTATGCAATCAGAGAAATCATGCGGAGCCATTGCTAAAAAATAAGGAGTGAAATTTTGACGAAATTAATAATAGATTCAACATGTGACCTAAATGAAGCGATGCGTAAGCATCCCAAACTGGAGTATCTGCCGTTGAACATCATCATCGATTGCGAAAGCTACAAGGACGGCATCGAAATCGATTTGGAACGCGTCTACGAAGTGATGCGCAAAGTTGAGATGCCGCAGACTTCGCAGATTGACATCGCTAGCCTATTGGACATATTGGACCGCAACCGCAAAGCCAATGAAGATTTGATTTATTTGTCTTTCTCAAGCGCAATGTCTGGAACACATGCGGTAGCCCACCAAGTATTTGAGATGTACCGGGAAGAGTACCCGGAGATGAAACTAACCTTGATCGACTCACAAGGTGGTTGCGGCGGGGCTAGTCTGGCTGCCATCCAAGCCCTGAACTTGTTGGATAAAGGCCATCCCCATGCTGAAGTTGCCCAAACCATCCAAGAAATCATCGCGCATACTTCCTATTCCTTCACAATCGCCAACCTGGACTGGCTCCAGAAAGGCGGACGCATCAATAAAGCAACCAGCTTCATCGGAGACAATCTGAACATCAAGCCATTGTTGACCGTCGAGGCAGGTAAAATCGTGATGGACCAACTTCTGCGCGGACATAACCGTGTCTACAAACGTATCATCAAAAAAACGGTCGACCATATCGGTCCCTATCAAGATCAACTCGTTGTCATAAGCCATGTGGGCGATCCGGAAATCGCACAAACGCTCGAAAAAATGCTGAGCGCAGCCTTGCCGGAAGCTTCCTTTGTCGTTCTTAGGGTAAGCGCGGTTCTCGGCGTTCATCTCGGTATCGGTGGTGTCGGTGTCTTCGCCCTATCCCAATTGCCGGAAAACTATGACAGACGCCCTGCGTTTTTGGAAAAGTAAAATAAAAGAAAAGAATGGAGCATCAACTATGAAATCAGAAAAATCATGCGGGGCCATCGTGCTCTCCACAGATAATACGAACCGAAAAGTGTTGTTGATCAAACATGAAAACGGTGGCCATTGGGCATTCCCGAAAGGCCATGTCGAAAACGACGAAACGGAAGTCGAAACGGCGTTGCGGGAAATCAAGGAAGAAACTGGCTTGAGCGCCGACCTCAGCACCGCCTTCCGGAAATCCGTCAGCTATTCCCCGGCTCCCGGTGTGATCAAAGAAGTCGTCTATTTCATCGCCTTCGCCCACACCGAAACGATCGAAAAACAGGATGCCGAGGTCACCGACTTTGCCTGGATGCCGTTCAACCAAGCGCTGCAGGCCATAACGTATGAAAACGACAAAAGCATCCTCCAATCCGCAATCGATTTTATCGAAGGCATGAAATCGTAACAGTAAGCACAGAAGGTCCGCCTCAAAAGATGAGGCGGACCTTCTGTGCTAAAAATGCTATCAACGTACGTTCCTCCGGTAAACTGCGCTTTCGCCGGAGTTCAAACCACCGCGCATCCGAATCGTTACAGATTCTAAAATCCTATCGTCTCCCGGAAATGCGCAACGGCGCCGATCAGATTTGCGTCATTATGGAAAGCGCAGACTTGGATATCCGGTGCGACGGCCTCAGCACCATGTGCCGTCAAGTGATAGTTCACCCGTTCCCGGATGCGGGCAATCAGATCGTCACGGACTGAGATACCACCGCCGATGATGACCATTTCAGGATCAAAACTGACAGCGAGATTATAGATTCCGCGGGCCAAAGCATCTACCATAGCGTCCACATATTGCACTGCAAGCGGCTCCCCTTGCTCGGCTCGCTCAAACAGGAATTTCCCATCGGCTTCCTCCTTCAACCCCATCGCTTGACCATAACGGGCAGCGACTTTTACAGGGCTGCCGAGATCGCTCAAAGTTTGCCCGGAATCCAACAGCATAAAACCAAATTCTCCTCCGAAGAGATGCTTGCCTTTAAACAGCTTCCGGTCCAAAATCACAGAGCCGCCGATGCCCGAACCGATCACAAAGAATAACGCATGCTGCACGTTTTTCGCAACACCCTGCCAGACTTCGGCTAAAGCGGCACAGTTGGCGTCATTCTCTACTGAAACTGGCACACCGAACAACGCCTCCCATTCAGTTTTGATCGGGAAATGATGGATATATGGGACCGCACTGATGCCTCCAATAATTCCGGCAACGCTGTCGACAGCGCCAGGTGAGCTGATCGCCACACCGGTAACAACAGCACTTTCAGAGAACTGATCAAATATGCGGCGCATTTCCAACTTCATGGCTTCCCAAGTGTCGGGCGTAGGAAAGGAACCTTTCCCTTCCAAAATATCCTCCCGCCAAAATCCGTACTTAACGGCAGATCCACCGATATCAAATACAACCGTACTCATAATTGCACTCTCCATTATATTGTTTTACTTTCCGTTCAATTCCTGGTCAAGACGAATTCAGCAGAGAAATTATCGTAGCGGTGAACCGAGGTAGAGAATTCAAACGCAGCACCTGTATCCAAGTATCCTACTTGTTCGGCCACTGCAACCGGATCGCCTTTTTCTAGTCCGAGCTCTTCTGCCTCAAAATCTGTGGCCTTTCGCACAATGATGGTGCGGTGGGCGCTCTGGATGTTCAGATGGAGATCATCTTTGATATATCCGTAAATGGAACCTTTGATATTTTTCTCTTTAATGTTCGGAATCAGTTCGATAGGCATATAGATCTTCTCCATAACGGTCGGCTTATCGTCCACAAACCGGACTCGACAGATATTGTAGACAAAGCTGTCCCCCGCGATGTTCAATTTGTTGGCCGCCAATTCAGGCACCCGTTCCACTGAAAAATTAAGGACTTTACTATAGACTTTTTTGTCCGCATATAGCGCAGTCGTACCGCGGAATTGATTCGCCAAGGCGATACGCTCGATTGCTTCTGGACTCAGATCCTTCACAAACGTTCCGGACCCGCGTCTTTTGATTATCAAACCTTCAGCAACCAGCATATCCAGCGCTTTTTTAACAGTCATTTTGCTTGCGTCATAGAGAACGCAAAGATCTTTTTCGAAAGGAATCTGCTGATTCGCGACATACTCCCCATTCAGAATCCTGTTCCGGATATCATTTGAAATGATGACATATTTTTGCATACTATTTTTGCCCCTCTCGTCAACCCATGTAGCTTCCGTGAGAAACACTGAAATCAGTAACCTTCCGCACAAAAAGTCTATATTTTTAGTATAACGAAAATACGCTGTTCTGACAATCCTTCCCGCCTCAAATCATGGTTTGCGCTGTTTCTAATTCCAACCCAATAGTGTCCCATTTGGTGGCAAGCCAATCCGGCATTTCCAATATACTGGTTTCCGCCAGCCCTTTGAACCAGTGTCCTGACTTTTTGATTGTCTTCACTTGGGTATGGATATTATTTGAGATAAAACCATAGCGATTGCGGTAGGCATTCCCCCAAGACCAGCAATCGATTGGTGTCCAAAGGTGGTACCCGAAGCAGTTCGAGCCTTCTGCTATGCCTTTTGATATCCAATATAGATGTTCCTGAATGAATTGGATCCGGTAATCATCCTCGATGACACCTTCTTCGTTCAAGTAACGTTCCTCATTGGAAACACCCATCCCGTTTTCGGAAACAAACCACGGAATATTTCTATAATTGTCGCGGATATTCAAGGCAATATCATACATCGCCTGTGGGTAAATTTCCCAGCCCTTATCCACGTTCATTCGACGGCCCGGCATTGCAAAACCATCGAAATATTTAGTCGGTAGCCAATCAACAGCCAGACTGTCAGAAGAGACATCCGGCCGTTGCACCCGGTTCGGATGGTAGAAATTAACCCCCAGCACATCAATCGTGTTTTTCGCAATCAATTCTAGCTCACCCTCAGTCGCTTGCCAGAGGACGCCATCCTGCATGAATGTATCAGTCAGCTCTTGCGGGAATTTCCCTTTGACTGCAGCATCAAGGAACATCTCGTTCATCCAGAGATCGGCGAAACGTGCTGCAGCAAGATCATCCTGCTTTTCTGTTGCGGGGTAGGAAGGTGTCAAGTTCAGGATGATACCGATACGGCCGGCAGGATTCGGGTTCGTATCCCGGAAAGCCGCTATTGCTTTAGCCGAGGCCAATGCGATATTGTAAGCGACCTGAACTGCTTTTTTGCCATCCACGATGTTCGGATAGTGGAACTGGTACAAATAGGCTCCATCAACAACCACTAACGGTTCATTGAACGTGAACCAATCCGTCACTCGGTCACCGAACAGACGGAAACATTGCGCGGCAAACTTCGCATACAGGTCCACGACATGTTTCGATTCCCAGCCGCCGTATTTGTGCTGCAATTCGATCGGCATGTCGAAATGGAACAAGTTCATCACCGGACGCATTCCCTGCGCCAAGCACTCATCGATCACGCCATTGTAGAAACGGACCGCATCCTCGTTGACCGTCCCCTCCTCCAGATCATCGATCAAGCGTGTCCATTGGATTGACGTCCGGAATGAATTCAGGCCGATTTCCTTCATCATCGCGATATCTTCTTTGTAGCTATTGTAGAAATTAGAAGCCGTATCCGGACCTACCTGACCGTAAAAAGCAGTCGGTTCAATCTCGTACCAATAGTCGAACACATTGGCATGAGGCTTATTGAAACGCCCTTCGCTCTGGGGACCGGAAGTCGCTGCCCCCCACCAAAAATCTTTTGGGAAATCGATATTCATATTTTTCATCCTAACTGTTGTCTATTTTTTGTAAATGATAAAGTTGACTCGAAAAATCGCCGGGCATTTTGCGGCTCCAGTAATCCTGGGCACGGCCGATGTAGTTGCCGCCAAGCAGCAGGCCCGTTTGCATCAAATCGTCGCCGTATCGGGCTGTCTCGTTACCATTTATCCGGTACAGCATAGCCGCATCGAGTCCGGCCAACAGTATCCGCTCATAGGCATAATTTGGCTTGGCCAAAACATGGTAGACTCCGACCAAAGCTTCCGACTTATCAGCCGAAACAACCATCCAAGCTGTCGTGTTGCTTTCGAACGGGCTCATCAAGCGATAAAAATCGCCTTGATGGATCAAAGTCTGCCACCCTTTCACCTGCACAATCTGATCGGCAATGATTGCTTTCTCGTCCGCAGTCAATTTCGTGCTGTCGAGTTCGTAACCGAAAGTTCCGAACGCCGCCACATCCCCGCGCATTTTCAAAGAAGTGATGCGAGCGACTTGGTGGTTGGGCACCTCGGAAACGTGACTGCCGATAGCGGATAAAGGATACACCATCGAAGTGCCGTACTGAATCTTCAGACGCTCCACCGCATCGGTATCATCGCTGGCCCAAGTCTGCGGCGCGTAATACAACAGACCTGGATCGAAGCGTCCACCTCCACCGGCGCAGGATTCGATTAGCAATTCCGGATATTTGGCGAGGATTTTTTCGTAAAGTGCATAAACTCCCAAAATATAGCGATGCAAAATTTCTCCTTGACGCTCAGAAGATAACGCCTGTGAAGATGCTTCGGAAATATAGCGATTCATGTCCCATTTAACATAATCGATCTTACCGCTCTTGAGGATGGCATCCATCTGGTTGAAAATATTGTCCACAACTTCAGGCCGTGAAAAATCAAGAACATACTGATTCCGGCCGTGCGAAATATTTTTATGCGGATGGCCTATTTTCCAGTCTGGATGGGCATCATGGATGGGCGTTCCGATTGATACCATCTCCGGTTCGAACCACAACCCGAATTGAAGTCCAAGATTGTGGATTTTATCAGCCAATCCAATGATGCCGGCGGGAAGTTTGGCATGATCGACCGACCAGTCCCCCAAGGAACTTGCATCATTGTCGCGTTTACCGAACCAGCCGTCGTCCAACACGAACAGATCAATGCCCAATGATTGCGCGTCGGTTGCTAGTTCCACTATTTTTTCCTCATTAAAATCAAAATACGTTGCTTCCCAATTGTTGATCAGAATCGGCCGTGTCCTGCCGGACCATTTTGGGCTGATCAGATGGCTGCGGTAAAGTGCGTGGAAAGTTTGGCTCATTCCGTTCAAGCCGGCATCACTGTAAACCATCACAGCTTCTGGAGCCGTAAACACTTCACCGGGTGACAATTCCCAGCCGAATTGATGTGGATTGATTCCAATCATCGCCCGCGTGACATGATACGGATCGACTTCCACCTGTGCCAAAAAATTACCGCTATAGACAAAGCTGAAGCCGAAGACTTCTCCTTGCTGCTCAGTCGTTGTTTTTTTTGCTAAGGCAAAGAAAGGATTGTGCACATGGCTGCTGGCGCCACGCGTACTGGAAATATGCTGCACGCCAGTCAAAAGCGGATGCCGCTCCAGTTGCGTTTCACGAGCCCAGGCACCATGCAGATGAATGAAATCGAAATCATCCGTAGGCAAGTCCAGATTGAAGCTCATCAGACGTTCAAGTTGATAGGTCTCCTCGCCATTGTTGCTGATTTCGGCATGGCGCGTCAAAGCACTCAATCGGTGGAAAATCGTATAAGAAAGTTTCAATATCAAGGCAGAGTAGCGATCATGCAAACGTATTTCCAGGGTTGTGGCTTCTTCTGCATCAGCAAAGGTTGCTGGCATCCCAGGCAATTGCTTTTTGCCTTCGATAACTTGATAATCTAAATATTCGAATTGGCTGATCCGATCCCCATCCGGATAGCGGATTTCCAGAGCCGGATAACGGAAATCGGTCGTCCCGAATACCGGCAGCTCCTGTTTGACGTGCTCAAGCGACGTCGTATGGTCGCCCGCCACTTGATTGTTGGAAGGACGAATCTCCCTTTCAATCAGATGGTCAAATGACTCACGGTGGCGGATTGCCTTGCCGGCATACAATTGTTCCAGAGTTTGTGTCTGTTCCATCACACGGAAAATATAGCTGATTTTCCCATTCGTCAGATGGAATTCTTTATTGGTTTCATTGATATGAACTGTTTTTTTCACATTATACCCCCGCTTACATAGTAAATACTGCCTCAACTTCCTCTTATTTTCGTTGCGACATTTTGTTAAACCGTTTCTTTATTTTAGCGACAACCCAAACACTGCACATACCTACTGTCCCAGGTGCAAAACCGAGCAGGAAAATACCGTTGCGGAGGCTGAACCACAGAATTGCTGTCAGAACAAGCAACAAAATCAGAGTCCAACCCGCCACTCGCATCAACAGATAGATCTGCAAAGGAATAGTCCATTTCAGATCCTGAAATTCCCTTTCAAAAACAGGACGAGTCACCAACAGTAGGCACACCAGCGCTTCACTGAAAAGAGCTATGTATTTGATTGCGCTCCACAGCGTTTTCCCGATCAGACTTGGAGTAGGCAGAAAGGGTATTGTAAACAAATACAAGATAATGAAGAAGATGAAAACAGAAAGGAATCTCCATTTGTCGGTATTGTGGTAGTTATTCTTAAAATTATAGAAGGTTTTTTTCCGCTTTTTGTCCAACACATCGGAACTGACCGCAAGCAGTGCTTCGATGGACGCGTAAAGCGTAAAGATTCCGAAACCTTTCATCAAGTATAACCAGAAGAAAAAACTGTTTTTGATCAACTCATATAGGAAGTCAGTCAGAAGGTATAAACCATTCACGAAAACATCCAGTTTGTTCACGCTTTTTTGCATGCCGATCCCTCATTTGTCTGGTTTATGATAAAAGACTGAAAGCACCCAGGCGCCTCCAGTCTTAAATAGCTGCCGGATGAATCCGAACCTAATCCAATTTGAATTCTTTGCGTAAATTCTCAGCAAGTTCCTTCAATGGTCCTTCTACAGGCGTATTTTTCAGGTTCAGTGTTTCGACTAAAGCCGTAATTTTTGATTCGACTTCCGCAACAGATGGATGGTATGGTGTGTTCAATACGATACTGCCATCAGTGAGTTGATCGACCAAAGATTGGGCATTTTCAGGAGCACCCGCTAGAGACAGGACATCATCAGCCGCTCTATTTACTACAGGTACTGCCGAGGTTATCTCGGCTTGGATATCTTGTCCACCACCGTAAGTCAAGAATTCAAGCAGCTCCCATGCTTCTTCAGGGTACTCGGTATCTGCATTGATACTGATTGGCAGATAAGCCGCAGAAGATTGTGTTCCTTTGTCACTTCCGATAGGCAATGGCACAACATCGAACTCAAAATCAGCATTTTTCTCGTATTCCACCCAATCCCATGGACCAGTCATTCTCATTGCAGCGACACCTGACATGAAGAGGTTCGATAATCCTTCTTGTTGCGCAGTAGTCGGTTGAACATTATAATCGTTTACCAATGCTTGACTAAATGCGATTCCTTTGATAGTTTGCGGATCATCCAACTTGATTGCAGCAGTTTCAGTATCCAACAAGCTTGTTCCGTATGCGGTCAGCAAATCTTTCAAATAAAAGTTTTCGATGCCGAATTGTACAGTCCGATCCCCATCCTTGACTGTCAATTTTTTAGCGATTTCAAGGAATTCTTCCATTGTCCAGTCATCTTCCGGATAAGGGATTCCGGCTTCATCAAACATGTTCTTGTTGTAACCGATCTGGACAGTAGAACGGTCACGTGTCATAGCGTATTGGACGCCATCCACTTGCCCAAGCTCCAAAACTCCCGGTTGGAATTCTTCCACATCAAGTTCTGCAACATGATCAGTCAAATCCATCACTAGTTCATTTTCCACAAATCCACCGAATCCGGCTGGTTGCACCCACAATAAGTCAGGGAGATTTCCACCCGCAGCCATAGTAAGGACACGTTCGTTATACTCAGCATAAGTTGCAGATACTTGTTCAATTTTGACATTAGGATGTTCTTTTGTGAAGGCATCAAAGATTTCTTGTTCTTTCTTCGTTCCTTCTGGGTTGTTGTTCCAAGTCATGATCTTCAAAGTGACGGTCTCTTCTCCGTTGGCATTTTGAGCCGAGGAGTCCTCAGCAGCTCCATTACCACATGCGGCCAATAGAGTTGCGCCAATAACAGCTAACGAATATAACGATTTTTTCCCAAATTTCATTAGTATTTCCCTCCAGTTAGTTATCCTTTATTTCCTTGTGTAGCAATACCTTGTACAAAATATTTCTGACCTGTGAAGAAGATGACAATCAGTGGAAGTAACATCAGTGTGCTTGCAGCCATCATCGGCCCCCAGTAAACGGTTAGCGCTCCCTGGAATTGCATAACACCGATCGCCAATGTGTATTTTTCCATGCTGTGCAGATAAATCAATGGCGTCATGAAGTCATTCCAGAATCCCATGAAACTCAAAAGCGTAACTGTGATAATTGAAGCGCGCGACATCGGTAAAATCAGTCTCCAATAAATCTGGAAAGTATTTGCTCCGTCAAGATACGCTGACTCCTCTACCTCTTTGGGGATTGTGCGGAAAAATTGCCGCAACAAGAAGATGTAGTAAGAATTACCCAGGAATGCGGGCAAAATAAGTGGCACTAAAGTATCCACAAATCCTAATTTGGACCAGATCACGTAAACAGGAATCATCGTTACTTGGGGAGGCAACATCAGCGTCGATAACAGTAAAGCAAACCAAAAGCCTCTGCCCTTCGCTTTGATTCGCGCAAAGCCGTATGCAACGAGTGAGCTTGATGCCACCGTTCCGAACGTCCCGAGCCCAGCAACCAACAATGAATTTTTATAAAAAGTCGCGAATGGGACGATTTCGAATACTTCCTTGTAATTGTTCCAGTCCCATACTCTTGGCAATATACTAGGCGGGAAAGCTATCGCTTCATTTTCCGGTTTGAATGCGGTGAAAATCATCCATAAGAATGGAAAGATAAAGAGTACCGATAGCAGGATCAACGCCGTATATATCATGAATCGGTTCACCATATTGGTTTTTTTTCTGCTTCTTAATTTTTTGTTCGTACTAATAACTTCTTGAGGCAATTCCATGTCCTTTACTCCTTTCTTTATAAACTAGTCTCCCGATTCATAATATACTTGTTTACCAACAAATTTGAAGATGAAGACCGTCAGTACGAGTACAATTACGAACAATACCCATGCCAACGCCGATCCGTACCCTTGGTTGAAGAATCGGAAACCTTGTTGGTAAAGATAGAACACGTAGAACATCGACTGATAATTCGGTCCACCAGTCCCGCTACTGACAACATATGCTTGTGTAAAGACCTGAAGCGATCCGATCAAGCCCATGATCAATTGGAAAAAAATAACCGGCGATGTGATCGGGACTGTAATATTCCAGAATTTATGCCAAGTGCTTGCACCATCCAGCTCAGCAGCTTCATAAAGTGAAACAGGCACTTCCTGCAGGCTGGCCAAGTAAATGACCATCCCTCCACCGATACCCCATAGACTCATGATGATCAATGTCGGTTTGACCATCTGTTCGCTCAACAACCACATGGATGTCGGTAATCCAAAGAAATCTAAGATAGCGTTAGCAATACCGAAATTAGGTTGGAAGATCAGTGTCCACAATAGCGATGTTGCTACGGTAGGCACAATCGAGGGTAAATAAAAGATTGTCCGGAAAATTCCGATAAACCTCACTTTTGCGTTCAGTAAGACCGCCAGAAGGTAGCCTGTCACCAAACTCAATGGCACACTCAGTAGCGTGTAGAATAAAGTGTTTCCCATCGATTTCCAAAAAAGCGGATCTTCTGCAAACATTTTCCGATAATTTTCAAGCCCTATCCATTGAGGCGAACCGAATCCCGTAGAGTCGGTAAAAGAAAGATAAAGTGAATAAAGCATTGGCCCTGCAGTCAGCAGAAGAAATCCTGCGATCCACGGAAAAGTAAACATGTAAAATAATTTTGTTCTGTTTTTGCTTAACATTCTGTACTCCTTTCTCCATCACAGACAATTGCTATAATTAACTCATTTGCTGTTTTTTGTAAAACAAAGTGGTTGTCATACTTAAATGATACCCTTTACATTTTGATATGTTGCCAAAGTCAATTGTTCGCGAAAAATGAAATCCTCTGTGTCTTCTTTTTCAGCACTGATGATCAAAACTACCCTTTTTTTGTTCCCCCTTTTCTGATGAATCGACAAACTGAAACGATTATTACCTTTTAATTTCTCTCAACCACACCAACAATATAACATATATACTTTTAAAAGTAAAGGTATATTTCTATTTATTTGATAGAAGCAATAGCATTTCTTAGGCTGTTTACCTTAGTTAATTTTAACCAGATCTTCTATAGTGTCCTGTAATGATTCCAACGTATGCCAAAGCGCTTCTTTTTCTGCTGATTCATTTTTTATTAGTTTTTCAGCATTTTTTAAAGCTACCTTGAAAGCTTTCCAACTTTCCTTTGTATATTCTTTTTTTACTAATCCATTGGCATCATCGACTGCGTTCTCAAGCGCTTCGATAGTCATCTCGTCGATTGAAACAGCTTCCCTTGTCTGAAATGAAGCTTCTATACTCTCGGAAGATACTGCCATAATTTTGTCATAATAAATTGTCCCACTGACTCGGCCGTCCTTGATGGCTGCAGAATCTCCAATAGCATTCATCCAAAGTCCAATATTCGTCACTTGGCTTGCTGCTTCACTTGTGAGTGGAGCTTGAGTCCTTTTATCCAGAAATTCTGAAAACGGAAGGGTTACAAGTAGCGCTTCGGTAACAGAAGCATATGCTTTATAATTGTTAAGATACGCTTCGTACGATCCTCCATCTGCCGTATTGATCTGAATGACTGTTTTTTGATTTTTCCCATCTGGAACTACCCAGAATTGCAAGGCATCAGACGTGGACCAATCAGCCTCTTTTGCCATAGTAATGCCAGCCCAACCTGTCACGGTCTCATCATAAGAGAACTCCAGAGAGTAATCACCTTCCAAAACGTTGTCTGTTGATAACGAGATAACCAAATTACTCCCGCTGTCCTTATTCACAGCCCAGCTACTATTCAGCAATGTGGACTCACCGAAATAGGATTCAAAGTCGTCAACCAACAACGCATCCTTCTCTTTCTCAGGAATATTGAACAAAATCGGAATTTCTTGCATCACTGCATTGTCAGCATACAATATTATTTTACCATTAACGGATTCACCCAGTTGCGCAAGAATTTCATTTGTTATTACAGCTCCAGCAACTTTACCATCAACATGTGTATCGAGCGGTATTTCCAGCGTCCCATTGGATACGCTTATGGTAGCCATTGTATTTTCCATATTCAAACGTGCGTTCACGAGGGTTTCTTCGAGAATTCGGGTTCCAGCAATCGGTTGTGTGAAATATCCACTTATTTGGCCATTTTCCATTACTATTGGTTGGATTGGCTGTAAGGAAAGAGCAGCTTTTTGATCGGAGGCAAAGATGCTCTTCTTATTATTGTAGAATTCAATAAAAGGATCCATCAATTCATGCCCATGCAGTGTTCCATCCTCATTTACCGATGCAACATAGGGCGTGTAAAAACTTTTATCAGAATAATTCGTCCAGGTCATAAAAAAACTGCAGTCATATGCATCCTTTGAAAGGATATCAAGAATTTCAGTGAACCAGTAAGGGCGCCTGTTTCCTGAATCTTGCATGCCTAAAATACCGATTTCCGTCACCGCAAATAGTTTTCCATGCTGTTTTGCAAACGTGTCGGTAAGTTTGACCGAATTTTCGAAATTAGTCTGAAAAGAATAGCCTTCTTCATCCGGAACAGGATTGGAATCGTATGTATCAAATCCGATCATGTCGACATAGTCATCTCCTGGGTATCTTTCACCATATTCATCTAGCGTAGCAGCTTCAGACCCTGGACCATATACATACAGCAAGTTGTGTACATTTTGGATATCACGTAGGTATTCTACAGTATACTTGAACACACTCTTATATGTTTCAGTATCACTGAATGCCTTCCCCCACCAAAACCAGCTTCCAGTATTTTCATGAAAAGGCCGAAAAAGAATGGGCCCATCCACTTGCTTCGCATACTCTGCAATCATATCTAGGTAAGCAGTGAATTGTTCATGGTATTGACCACCTGGCAGGATTTGATTCATAGTATTCCCTTTAAGATTATATGAATCTGCCGGAGTATAATCATATCGATCATAGGTTTTCTCTGCTGAAGCGTTTTCCGTAGTTGCAAAAGCAAAATTTGGCATATGTGCAGAAAGTGTCATCACACCACCTTCTTCAATGGTCTCATTTGTGAACAGCGCCGCAGCTCTGATATTTCCTTCTGTGTTTTCTGGGATTTGCGGATTTTGCGGGTGACGATTATTATATTTCTCTGCAAATCCTTCAAACAAATTGCCACAGTCCAGACCGTTTATTCCGGAAATAGAACCAGTCAGATCTTTAGTGTCCGAATAAGTCAACTCATTTGTTCCAGCTTTTAATACGGTATCCTCCATGTGTCCATAAATGACTGCATTTGATTCACCAACTGCTTTGAGATATTGATAAAGCGCCTTGGTGGCATCATTGGCTTTAGAATCTGTAAGTTGAATACTTTCAGCATACGGAATGATTTGGTTATTTATAGTAAGCATCTCACTTTGTCCTAAAAGATTCGTTTGACTTTCTGCCGTCACTGTTGCATCTACGTAGCTATCTTCGACTACAGGAGACGACAGTCGGATATTATCGAACCATAAGCTCCCTTTGTAATCTGTATTGTTCCCTACAATCAATAGCATCAGTTTTTCAGGAGTTTCTGCTTTCGCATAGGTAGGATCGATTTTAAACGTTACGGTAGCCTTTTTAATGTTTTCACCGATGTCTTCAGTGGATAGATTATTCAGTCCTACCATCTGTTCCTGAAAAATACTACCGGAATTGGCCTTAAGCGTGATCTGCCCCGTTGTGTACTCTGTTGAATCATAAAAAAAATCGAAAGTAAGAGTGCTGAACTTTGAATAATCAATCCCTGTTCCGTTTGAAAAACTGATGCCTGGCTGACTCCACCCATTGGAGCTATCTTGCGAAAAATCGATATCGACTTGCAGTCTGCCATTGAGCAGATCATGACTATACCCACTTGTGCCATGGTAACCATCTCCAGCCCAACTACCATCAAAGACCCACCCTTGTGTCCCTTCAGTAAAATCCCATAGCCGATCTTGTGAAGTAGTTTCTTCTGCCGCAACCAAGGGAACAACCGTATCCAAATAACTTACACACAAAGAAACACCTAAAAATACTGCGCCTACTCGCCGGATAATTTTCTTCTTCAATAAAATGACCTCCTCTAAAAAAGTTCACTGATCACACCTGACACTTGATAACCCGTTTCTACATAAATCCGAACGTAACCCCTTTGATAAAATCCATGATCTTCTCCTTTACGTATTGACATACCGTTACAAAAGTATATATTTATTAATGTATGCGGTATCATCATTATTCATCATTAAGATAGTTTTGTAAAGAACTGATGTGTCTAATTTTTGGGTACATGATGTTTTTGTAAAATTTTAAACTTGTTTCAAAAAAATAGTTGGAGGATGGAAGATGGATTATAAGGATTATCAAGGCAGCGGGATACGCCCGCATGATTTCGATGTTTTTTGGGAAGAAGGTTTGCGGGAAATGGAGAGACTTCCGCTCGAGTACAAATTGGAGATAGCGGCTGTCCCCTCACAAGTCGCAACTTTCTATCATCTGACGTTCATCGGCGTCGGTGGCGCGGAAGTGCATTGCCAACTCGTGACGCCCAAATTTACAGCCGGCATGAAACTGAAAGGGATGCTGCAATTCCACGGCTACCATGGTGATTCCGGTGATTTCCAGGATAAAGTCGGTTGGGTGGCGGAAGGTTTCGTCGTATTGGCGATGGACGCCAGGGGTCAAGGTGGGCTTTCCGAGGACCGCACGCAGACGAAAGGCGGCGTCCTGAAAGGATTGATCATCCGCGGCATGGAAGAAGGCAAAGAAAACCTCTACTATCGACAAGTTTTTCTGGATACTGCCCATGCAGCGCGCATCCTCAAATCGCTGGATTTTGTCGATGAAACAAGGATCTATGCGCAAGGTGCTTCCCAAGGCGGAGGCCTGACGATTGCCTGTGCCGGATTGGTTCCGGATCTTTACCGCGTTTACGTCACTTACCCTTTCCTGTCCGATTATCGCAAAGCTTATGCACTCGGCGCCCAAACTTCCGCATTCGAAGAGATCCCTTACTGGTTCCAGTTCCGCGATCCGCTGCATAAGCGCGAAAAAGAAGTCTTCGATACATTGGAATACATCGACATCCAACATTTCGCACCGCGCATCCAAACCGAAGTCTGCTGGGTCATCGGGCTGCAGGATACGGTCGTTCCGCCGATCACGCAGATGGCCACCTACAACAACATCACCGCAAAGAAACAGCTGATCACACTACCGGAGTACGGTCACGAGTACTTGCCGAAAGTCAGCGATGAGCTGCGCGGGTATTTTGTGGAGTAAGGAATTGATAAGAATTGGGCAATGATGACCGCCCACCGGAGAAGAGCTTTTGGGATTGGGGGATTGGGTCCCCTCCTCCGGTGAAGCCCGGCTCGCCGGAGTTCATCGGTAACCTTCGACCGCACCTCCGACGAAGCCTTGATCATCGGAGAACGCACCCTCAAACGACTGCTCAACTCCGGCGAAGCTTCCGTTCGCCGGAGCAAGACAAAAAAATCCGCCAGACTGAGCTATCAGATCGGCGGATTTTTGTTGATTTATTTGGTGTGACTGGATCCTAACAATTCCAAACATACCCCATGCTCCGGTGAAGCCACGCTCACAGGGGTTCATCGGTAACTTTCAGCCACACCTCCGACGAAGCCTTGGTCATCGGAGAAGGCACCCTCAAACGACTGCCCAACTCCGGCGAATCCTCCGTTCGCCGGAGCACAGCCCATGCGGAGCGCGTCCGCATTCAAACCGAAAAGAAGTTATTCAGGATCCACTTGATTCTCAAGCTTTTGGGAACCAAATGCATGAATTTTTGATGGACCGTCAATTCTTCAATGGCCTTCTCGTTTCTATCCAGATAGGCCGCAACGGTGTCCAAAGAAACATCCTCATCCGTCAGCCTTTGCATGATTCTTTTCAAGTCTGGACCGGTGATCAGGGAATGCTTATCGTGCAATTGATACTTCTCCCCCTCACCGACGATGCTCTTGATGAGCAGCAACAAGGCGATATTGAACTTGGTCCCTTTGAACGTCACGATGCCGATATTGGTCTGATTATCCTCTAACCAATAATTGCCTGCATCAAAGTAGAGTGCACTTTTCAGAAAGTCAAAGTCGCGCGTAATCTTATCGTTGTTCAGATTCAGGTACTCGCCCGTCCGCAGTAACTTTTCCATATTTTCCCGCACTTCATTGGAAACGAACCCTTCGTCGCTGATGAATTTCGGAGGTTTTCCCTCTTTCGTCCTTTCCACCTGGATGCGTTTTGCCTTGACATCGATATCTTTCACAATCCACACCCGGCCCGCCAACAGAATTTTGCTTTCGATTTGGATTTCCGGTGTGAACGGCAAACTACCGATGCGCTCGTGTTGATAATGCACAGAAAAATCACTGGTCGTGAAAAACAGCGCGTAGAAATCCCGGGAACGCAGCAGACGCTCTCCCTCCAGACCGACGATTGCCTCATCATCCATGATTTCAATGAAATCTTTTTCAATCATATAGTCAATCAACAGCGCCAGGTCCGGATCCGAAATTACTGACC
>Ga0194136_1000631_pt1 | contig 18060 bp, 32 predicted proteins | sample TARM_MetaG_T3A_1_FD_134023 | JGI IMG/M metagenome (GOLD analysis project Ga0194136, IMG submission 134023) | Freshwater microbial communities from Pennsylvania, USA, analyzing microbe dynamics in response to fracking - TARM_MetaG_T3A_14 (version 2) | ecosystem: Environmental > Aquatic >...
CGGTGCCATCTGCTTGCGCCCACCACAGGTTGGAGAACGGCTTTGACTCGCCCCAGTCATGGGACCGGTCAACGGTCCAGCTATCCGGTATGCGAAACGGCTTTATTACGTGCAGCGATTCATTCCACAGATGGTCGAAACGGCCGCCGCTGGTGACGTCCCATGAACCTTCTACCCACGCTTTACGCCGGTTCGGGTCTTTGATAGCCATCAGGGTCGCGATGTACTGCGGATCAAGATACGGGTTCTCTTTGAATGAGCCGTGGATTGCAACGCGGGTTAGCGTCACATCCTCTTCTTTCTCGGTCTGAGGGTTAAAGACCCGCTGAGTTTCGCGAATGATGGTTCCGCGAGGCGCTGGCTCTATGAAGCGCTTCTTCACCCACGTATGGCCGATACCAAAGGGGTTAGTCGTGCTGAACGTTTCAAGCGGGATCGGCCTAAGCAGAGAGCCGTTAGCAAGCGGATAATTCTCAGGCCTGAACGATGAGCGCCTGCAGGAGAACATCATTTCGTAGAACTCGGCTGATTGTTGCTTTGTCAGTTCGTTGAACCCGATGAACGGGAATTCCTGCCCGTGATAGTCCCAGTAGTCGCTCTCTTCTTTCCCGAAGCGGAAGAGCAGCTCTTCGCCCGTAGGCCATACCCAGCGCAGCTCTGACGCAGACGCGAGATAGCGTGCCCCGTCGTTGAACAGGCGATACATACGCTTCGACTGCGTGATGATGTCGGTGAGGTTTTTATACTCGGTATCGAAAATCACCCCACGCCAGAATGAGCCATAGCCCAGACCTACCAGCCGGCGAAAGCGAGCCAACTGCGCCGCTGTTTTTCCGGGGCCGCGCGTTCCCTCGTAGAGGATCTCATTACATGGACAGCTAAGTGAGAGCGATTGCGAGCCAGGTAGAGGCTTCCATACTGCTTTGTAATTCATCCACCCAATACCTCGCCCTGCTGTTTTTGTGCCGCCTTTTCCCAGTCATCAACGTTATCGCAGGACGGGACCGGCATAACGTTATGAGTCGCAACCACGCTTTGCTCTACTTTCTGCTTGTTCGTGTAGACGTCGCCAACATCCTTAGCGGCTTGCTCAAGCAGTTGTGCGGTCATGCCGTAGTTATTCATGTTTTCAGCATTTACGGCCATGCGGTTAAGTACGCGGAGACGGTACGCTTTATTGGCGATCGGTATATCGGATATCTCATTAAGGAATCGGTCTCGGGTGGCATTGAAAAGGTCTACCCACTTTTTGGCGAGTCCTTTCCCGCTAACCTTCGTTGGATCGTTTTGATCCACCTGCTGCCGGGTTATTTTTACCCCAAATTCTTTTAGGACGGCATCGGCTACTTGTGATGGGGCTTCGTAGCACGCAACAGATTGAATTATGAAAGCTTTAACCTCTGGTTTTAATGCCGCCATAATTCACCATCCGTCCTAACCAGTCCTAAATTTACGCCAGCTTCAGCATGCAAGTCCCGCAAGCCCTGGCAACATCGATATGAGCAACCTCCGCCGGCCTGTTCGCCGCATCAACCATTTCCTGCACGTCTTTGCTGGCGCCGTAACGCCGGACCACTCCAACGAACTCTTCGACATCGTGACCGCGAAGTTTCAACACCGGCATACCGGTCTCTTTATTGAATTTCGGCGCGCCGTAGTCATCGGTAGCCTGGGCAATGTGGTAAAGCTCATGCTCAACCAGTGCGCAGAATTCGAGGTCGCTGCATTGCTCGCAGTAGTCTGCAGCCAGCGTGATGATGAACTTCGGTATACGACCGAACCATTCATGCATCTGCTGTTCCATGCGGGACTTCTGCCAGCCGCCGGCGCGCATCATTACCTGCTCACACTGGCCCATCACAACGCGGCCACTTTTGGCGAATGCACCCGACGCCCACATAAACGCGATATCAGCGTCAGCGAGTGCATTAGCGAGGTGCTCGTGGTCAGGGTTATGGAGCCGGCCTTCGTCAGAGAGTATGTGCTGATTTACCCACTCTCCGACTTCAGTAGCCGGGATAATCCGCGTATACGGTAGCCAGTTTTCGCCAATGAAGTTGACGGGAGGGAATGGTCGGCGGTCTTCAACTTCAGCCATACAGAACATTCCTCTGGGTTGTTCGGATACTTGCCGGGGAATTATTTAACCGGCAACTCATGAAACTTACATAAAACTCTGCCAATGGCACTTTACAGGCACCACCTGCAGAATCTTATAAACGCAACATTGCCACTTCTTCTCAGAGTTGCTCAGTCACTTCTCGTCTTTGCGAGCCGTCAAGATGTGGATCACCTCTTTGGTCGACACCAGATCTATGCTTCTTGTCGGGTAAGCATTATCGAAGCCACTCGGAGAATGGCTCCTGTAATGCAGGCTCTTATCTCAGCGCAGCCCCTTACTGCGTGCCGGATGCTCATCTTCGAGCGCCAGCATTGAGATATTTGGCCTAACCGCTAGCCAGGCCGTCTTCTCCGGTAGTCGACAGAGCCATATCGACAGGAGAATGAAGAGTAGAAGCATGATCACCTCAGGCACTGCGTGCTGATGTATTCATGCAGCGCCCTCAGGGCTGTTTGGTCACTGAGGATTCCGGACCGGATACCGAGAACGTTTCGTCCAGCAACTGAAGAGAGTTCGACGGTGGCATCATCGCCCACGCTGGCGGCGCCGGCGGTTTGGGTTGCGGCTGACACTGGACACTTGCCTTTGACGAGCACCCGACCACCATTATCAAGCTTGCGCTGCAGCATCATTTTCAGCTTTTGCATCGGCTAATTCCTTCGTGTATTTGGCATCCAGTGCAGCTACATCGCGCTGACGGGTCTGCATGTCGGTGATGGTGGCGTTAGCCAGCTTCAGGTTATGCTCGGCACCATCGGCTCTCTGTCTTTCCTGCTCGGCTTTGCCTTTGTAGTGACTGGCCGCGATAGCCAGCGCGCAAATCAGCACAGCAATGAGAGCCGGAAGACAGAACTTTTTCACCAGCGTCAGAATGGCTTCGGCTGTCATGATAAAAACAACGCTCTTTCAGCCTTGCGGCGATTCGTAAGGCCGGCCATTACTTTGCCGCCAGACTTATTCCAACGCAGGAACTCATCGGCAGCGCCTTTGATGTCGCCGGTGTTAAGCTTCTTCAGCAAAGTGGAAGTTGAGAGTGCGCGGGAGCCGACGTTGTAGGCAAACGATACCAGAGCATCAAATTGATTCTGAGTCAGCTTTACTTTAACGAGCTTCAGCACATCGTTTTCGTAGCTCACCAGTCCTGTTTTCAACAGCCGGTCAGCGGTAGCCTGGTCAATCTTCATTCCTGGCTTAATTGGCTTTCCGTCAACGGGATACGTCCAGCCATAGCCAATAGTCCAGGGCGCACCGCCAGTCCCCGGGTCGGGGTATGCGGTCAGGCGACAGCCTTCAAAGCCCTTTATCAGAGCAATGCCGTTATTGCTTATCTGCATTTCCGCCTCCGAAACGATTGCCGACATAACCGGACAGGAATGTGCTGAGCTTCTTCACGCCAATAAAGCCAATGAAGCCACCGATCCCTACAGTCAGGGCTTTTGGTACATCAAAGTAATCAAGCGCAGAGTAAGTTGTCAGCGCCAGAGCGCCGCACATCAATCCTTCAAATAAGGTTTCCTTCCAGCTGCTACCTGAGTAGGCCATTCTCAGGACAGCCATCACGATTGCCATAATGACGCCACCGATGGGCACGTCACCGCGCCACCAGGACGCAAGGATCTCGCTGATGTCCGCCCAGCCATGCGGTGTGTTAGGCATCTTCATAGTCTCCACCTCCGAATTACCCGGGGTGATGTCTGTAGTAAGGGGTCAGGCTCTCGGGCTGGATTTATCAACAAAGCACGTCGAGGATGATTCCCGTGAGCCTGAAATAGAAAAAGCCAGCACGATGGCTGGCTGAGGGTAAGCAAGTGTTGCTTAGAAATTGGTGTGCGGGCCGAGCGCTCATCTCTCGATTAACGATGCAATCACTCACTGCTTTCGTTATTGGCCGGTGTTAACCGACATGTTCTCTCACCACAAATGAAAAAGCCCCGCACGATGGCGAGGCTTTGGTGTTCTGATAGGTCAAACGCAAATACGCCAACCTACACTAAATATATTGCTCATTTGTTCATTGAAATGCAAGCACGTTATGACTATTTTTTGCAATTTTCCTCACACTTTCGCGATCGTTAAACGCATTTTGCAGCGGCTGGTACAGGCAGAAGAGCGCCGCGTTGATAACCTGCTTAACTTCCCGGCGGATGGTTGAAATGCTCGGGTGCTTATACTGGTTTCCGGCGCGTGTCTTCATCAGGCGAGGTTTGCTCACAGCATGCTGCCATGAGGCGATCCTTATCTCGCTTGAGTTACAGACGTAATAGGCAAAAATTACCTTCCATGCGTTCTCATCTACGTCTTTCAGGTAATGCCGGATAACGGCATCAATCAGCATCCCGTCATCATCGCTGCATACAGGCCTTGATGGTGCTTGCGGTTCAACCGTGGCCATGAATTTGGCAATCATATTTATCATCGCCTTGTCTATCTTCCCTGTCTGGCACCATGCGCCCCAAAGCTGGAGCCACTGATCTATCCACTGGTGCTGTTCGTTGGTTAATTCCAGTTTCATGCTTTCTCTCCCAGGGTCTGATAGATGCGAATGAAATTCTTGAGAATGCGGTAGTCAACCAGTACGGTGCCGCTGCTGCGTAAAAGACGGAGCTTTATCCAGCGGTCGCGGATGCGTTCGATAACGTCACGGCTCATTCGTCAACCCTCTCGTTCTGCCAGAGAGGAAGTGGAGACTTATCCCCGGCACGGCGAATTCGGGACTTTGCGTTCTTCTCAATCTGAATGAGTTTCTCGATGTTCTGGCGGCGCTGCTTTTCTTCCCGTCGGAGATATTTCACGCTCTCCATGTAGCGAGACTCCTGGTCACAGAGCGTCATCAAGAAGTCAAAAGGTTCGATCAATGTTTCGCACTTCCTGCAGCGTAAGGTCCGGTCCTTTTCGTTAACCCAAACGGTGGAGTGCAGACACATCACCTTCTTACCTTCGCGCTGAATAACGAGCCCATCCTGCAGGTCGTTATTCTTCGCTGGGAAAGCTATAACCTTTCCCAGTTCAATTTCGGTTTCTGTGCTCATGCAGCCTCCCGTTGTTTTATGAGCGCACGGCGTAGCGCGCTGTAATGGCGCCTGATGCCTTCCAGTTCTTCGATGGTGTATCGGTGAGGGGTGTTGTTGTTTTCGAGCGCCTCGACGCGCTCAGTGCCGATTTTCTCTACCAGGCCGATGCGGTACTGCTGCTGGTTGCCCGACAGCTGCACGTTGCAGTGATGGCACTGCTTATTGATATTGTCTTCGTTGTAGCGCAGGTGCGATGCCTTGCCGCGGGAACGGTAATGTCCTGCTTCCCATTGGACCGTTTCGAATGTGCCGCAGCTGATGCACGGCAGGTCAAAGTCCCGCTCGCGAATGTAGTCATTAACGACGCGCTGGGTCATGTCTTCCCAGTGCCGGAGAGGTTTCACAGCTGCTTTGCGCTTCCGCCAGGCCGCGCGCTCTTTCTTCTCTTTCGCCTGGGCCTGCTTCTCTCGCTTCTTCTCCAGTTCCTGCATGGCAAATTCTGCCCCATGCTCAGGGCAGCACCAGCGCTGATTTTCAAAGGCCGCGGTAAACTTCGCCCGGCAGATTTTGCACCGCCGTTGAGTTCGGTTAAGCATGACCACCACCCTGCACCTTCAGCAAAGTCAGGCAGCCACCAAACACCGCGCCGGTATCGATATACATCTGGTTCGCGTATTTGAGCGGCTGGCGCGCCGGGGTATGCCCGAAAATAAACAGGTGTGCACCGGTTATCTCCCGCACGATGCCGTCCTGCGCATCGCTGACACGCTCACGGTTCCATATCACCAGTTCAGCATCAACTGGCTTATCAAACTCATATTCGCTATGCGGATAATCGGCGTGGCAAATCACCACTTTCTTATCACCCGTTTCCAGCTCAATGATGAGAGGCAATTCGCCTGCCTTATGCACGAGTGCTTTGGCCAGGCGTTCTTTGTCATAATCCAGGTTAAAGAACCATCCGCCGCCGTTGACCAGCCAGTGATTAACATTTCCATGCGCTGACAGACCGTCGATCATCATCTGCTCATGGTTGCCCCGCACAGCTCGGAACCACGGCTGATTTATCAGATCCAGGCATTCAACATTCTCAGCCCCGCGGTCAACCATGTCTCCAACGGAAATAAGCAAATCCCGGGCTGGGTCGAACTTAACCTTATCCAGCTCATTCATCAGCAGCGTATAGCATCCATGCAGCTCGCCAACTCCCCATACGTTGCGCCAGTCAGCGCCGTTAATGCGTTGATAAATGCTCATGCAATTTTCCTTCTGGCAGCGTGGCGCAGCCAGCGGACATCCGCCAGGTGGGCCGTATAGTGAAAGGTTGGAATGTCTGAAGGTTTAACTTCGACTTTGCGCTTACGGCGAGCAGGAACGCGGAATATCCCATGCTCAATGACTTTCGCGAGGAGGCAGCTCATCACGCCTCCTGCTTCTGCTGGAGTTGCTGATATTCGCAACCGTGAGGGATTGTCAGGGCCAGACCAAATTGAGCGCACCACGCTTCGACCTTGCACAGGAAAATATGCATCTCACCGGTATCAAGTTGCGACGTGTGGCGAGGCTCCCAGGTGGTTTCTTTGGTGCCTGTGATGAAATCGGTGTAGGTGACTTCCTGGCAGCCGAGATAGGTCTTTTTGAGGTTGCGCTTAACCCACTCAGGGGTCGCGTCGGTACGTCCGGAGTTAATCAGGTATTCGCTGATTTCCGTGTACCACATGTGGCTGAGTGCGTTCTGCGACAGGCTGCGCTTTTCGCGCCACGGCTTCACCTGCAGGCGGAAGCATTGCCCGGCATCCAGCAGTGGCTGAATCTGCTGGCCGATAGCCGCGAAGTTGCCGCGATGGAGTTTGATGCCTTCTACTGGAAGAGTCATACGGCCTCCTTAACGGAAACCGCAGAATGCAGAAAATCGCCGGTGGCTTTCGCCATCGGTGACAGGGATTGCTTTAAGGTTTTGTGCGCCATGTGTCCCCACTTGGCGCCGGGGTAAAGTTGTCAGTTGTCCAGACTGACTAAGTAATTATCGCCCTTCCCGGGGATAAAAGCAAAATGAGCATATACGATAAAACCCCTCAGGAGAGGGGTTTGATTTCAACTGGAGGCTTTGCGTTCTGCGGGGGATTTAGGCATCAGTCGTCCCTCATCAATTCGTCATGGCCGTACCGCTTACGCAATTTACGCCGGGTTACAATCATCTGTACCAATGCGAGGATTGGCATTGAAACCGGAAATGTCATGATGATTGCTATCCACAGCAATGCGCAGGCCATTTCTACAGAGAGCACCACCGCGCACATATCGCTAACAGCAGCGATAGCCATAGAAAAAGCGTTCTTTAACCAGCCAAAATATCCCATTCGATACCGCTGAATATCATTCACCTTGCACCTCCTGCGGGGCGGCTGCGATCATGGCTTCGTAGATATTCCCGAACTGTACGCAGAATGATTCATCGCTATTGAACAGCACGTCGTCGCAGTTCATAGCGGCGGCTATCATTTCGTCTGTGGGCTCCTTCGGCACCATCACGTACCCCTCTGGAATTACCGGAGAGTTGCCAGCCTGGAGCATGGTGGCGCGGCAGGCGTTCCATCCCTTCACCTCGGCAATAGCTGCTACTGCATCAACGGCGTACATGCTCAGAGGATTTGGCATTGTTTTTTCCGCTGGTACTACCGGCGCTGGCTGCGCACTACCAACGAGTCGCGTTATTTCCGCTTCCAGACGCGAGCCTAAAACCGTTTCAGTGCAATGCTCAGCCCATTCATTGGTTTCTAATAACCCAATGATGTTGCGCACATCGTCATCGACACCGGTTTGTACTGGCTGCGCGTGGCGATAGAGCGGAATAATGTTCCGGGCCTGACCTTCTTCGACAGCCCACTCTGGCGGCGCTTCACGCTCAATGACGCGATTAAAATTCTGAGGCCCTTCACAAGTAATGCAGGATGCCCATTCGTAGTCCCATGCCACCGGCTTGCTGTCCATTGCGGCCTTGCGGCGTTCCTGTAGCTCGCGCAAACACGTCAGCATTTCCAGATTTAGCGAATGAGATTCCGTAGCTAGCCACACCGCTATTTTTTCAATGCGTTCGTCTGTTATGGTTAATTTGCTGGTCATGGTTGGCTCCAGTTATCTTCAATCGCCACGCCTAAGCGGTGCAGCCAGTCGGCAAGCTTTAACATCGACTCGCGGTCGCTAAGGCCTTCTGGGAAGTCTTTCAGCTCAATGGTCGGCATAAAGCGACCGAAGCTATCGCGCTCCACCGTCAGGAATTGCTCCAGAACAGTTTGATGAATGCGGCTGTTATGCCGCACCAGGTAAACGGATTTGGAGTCTTTGGCTTTTGGGTCATAGCGATACTCAGTCAGTATCATCTGGCTTCTGGTGCGATCGGCTCCTCTCCACATCACTCAGCCTCCACCTTGATGCCAGCGGCAGACGAGAACAACTCAAGCGCCAATCGCACTTGATGCTCAACTTCATCAGCTAATGGGGATTTGTAAGTATTCCTATAGTCCGGCAACTTCACAGTGACGGTGCGGGATTCCAGGCCTTCAGCAGGCTTAGTGCTCCAGCCGTGCCACCACATGAAGGCGCAATAAGCGGCAACGTCGCGCGGGTCACCTTTGGCGATATGCTGGTGAAAGTGCGCCTGGCATTGACTTGGCCACCCATCCTGTTTCCAGTCTGCGTCGTAGCCGTATTTTAATTGGGCCTTGTACAGCTTCTCTGCCAGTGCAGTGCAGAAGTCGGCAACCAGCTTCTGCGTATCCGGGTGAAGTCCTAATGGCATAATCGGCGCCTTCTGCGCCACACTCTCCGCAGCCAGCTGCTGGTACGCTTTCGCCAGCGCCATAACCTTTGTCTCTCTGATCGACAGCTCGCCTGCGCTCTCCAGGGAGGCGATGAGCTCGTTTACAGCCTGTAATGTGATAGTCATGCTGATGCTCTCCCGTAAACAGCCAGTACCCGCTTCATCGCCGGGCTTTGCCGACACTCGTTGAAAATCTGATTGGTGCTCTTCCTGCCTGAAATTTCTTCTTCCGTGGCCAGCCGGTAGTAAACCGTCCGCCACACCCGAGCTTCAGCTACCAGCACCCCCTGCTTTGCCAGGATATTTGCAGCCTGGTTGATGCAGGTATGCGTCATTCCTGAAGCCGCGGCGACATCTGGAGAACTGCAGGTTTTATGCGTTTTCAGGTAGTTCAGAATTGCGTCTTTTCCAGTCATGACCGGTTCTCCCGATAGCTGTCCCAGGTAAACGAAATCGTGCAGCCGCCGCCGTCGTTCATGCGGTCGATGACGCGCTCACCGATAAACTGCGTCAGCTCATCCTTCGGGAGGTTGCTGATCAGGATCGTGGGCTTCAGGCGCTCGTAGCGGGTGTTGATGATTTCAAACATGATCATCTTCTCGGCTTCGCTGCCAAACTGCACACCAACCTCATCGACAATGAGAAGGTCTGGCTTCGTGAAGTAGCGGATCACGTCTTCCTCAGTGCGCGTGGCTGTTTTTGACCAGGTCGATTTAAACTCCCGGGCAATCTTCAGCGCCGTCGTGAAAATGACTGAGCTTTGGTGGTGCTCAATCACATGACGGGCAATGGCCAGCGCAAGGTGGTTTTTACCGGTACCAGGCTTGCCACACATAACCAACCCACCGCCCTGCTGGAGGCGATCAGTCCATTTCGATGCGTAGGCCTGGCAGACCCGTAATGCTCGCTCAGAATCCTTCCCAACAGGCTTGTAGCTGTCCAGAGTGCACGTGGAGAAGCGCTCTGGTATGTCCAGCTGGCGAAGCAGCCTTTCTGCAGTTTGCTGGCGAACTCGCTTATCCCAGCGAACCTTTTCATCCTTCAGAAAATTCAGTTCGTCTTCCAGGCAGCCCGGACAGCGTGTCGGCGGTGATGGCAGATTGATGATGCTGCTGGTCAGGATCCGCTTGCGCTGCTCATACTCGCCATGCTTTTCGCAACAGACGCGCTCGATAACCACTTCGCAATTCTGGATGTCTTCCGGTGGCTTACTCAGCTGATCAAGCATCCGCTCAATGGCAGTGATTTTTTCTTCCAGTTCCATGATCAGTCCCTCGCCCATGATGGGATTTCAGTCTGCCCGTAGTCTTTAGCGGAAAAGTTTTCTGTCTGCCGGCTATTTGAAACCTTGCGTGGCACCCTTGAGGCAGCCTGCTTGTTCTGGTAGCTCAGTTTCTGGCTGGCAGTGATAAACCAGTTTTTCGGCTTTTCGTGACTAAATTCGATATCCAGCTTTTGCAGCTCGTACTGCAGGTCAATCAGCGGGTACAGGGTTAACCACGCCTGGTAGTCTTTGTGATTCAGACGAACCACAGAACCTTCGAATGCATATCGACTAGCCATCTGATGAACAGTTGCCTGCTCAGCCCCTTTGTCACCGTCGCAAGTCGCGGACGCGGCTTGGGTGTTATCCAAGGAATCAGGATCAGGGTTAAGGGAATCAGGAATCAGGTTAAGGGAATCAGCAGGATTTAAACTGTTCTCTACTGATTCCTGCACCATGCTTGTACTGTGCAGTTCTGGTGCTCCTTTATTTTCAACGTCTTGGAGTGATTCTGAGTCCTTCTTTTCTTCCTCTGCATCTTCATTGCACTGTTCTTGTCCGGTGCTTTTATCGTTCTCAAGAGGTGCTGGTATCTCACTTGCAGCTTCTTTGCAGTGAGGGTTTTGGTGCTTCTTCCAGTTCGATATCTGTATGTAGCACTCACCATTAACCCGGTAGCGGATAATGAATTTATGGTCATTGAGTTGCTGAAGAAGAGCGTCACAATCAGCCTCATCAAAAGGGAGAAGCATCGCTTTAATTTTTTTCGGGCGATCATCAAGGCGCCCCTCTTTATCAGCTATCGTCCAAAGACCAGCAAACAGAAGTCGCCCCAGCGGATGGCATTCTGCAAGCTCATCATTAGTGAAAAAGCCTGGTTTGATATTTCTGGATCTGGCCATTTAAAACTCCACAGGTTGTGTCGGGCCGTAAATGCCCTGGGACGCACGCTCAGCCCGAAAAGACTCATATTCTTCTCTGTGCTTCCTGAGTTCCTGTTCATCAGCTGGCTCAATGGCGTACGCATTCGAGTCATACATGGCAATGACGACGCCGTGTTTTTTTCTGATGTTCAAAACGGTATCTGCGCCGATGCGGATCAGCCGCTCAGCCGCCGCTAATTTGTCACCAAAGACGCTTATGCCAATGTCATCGAAGAGACTATTGACGTTGAGCTTCCCAAGGGTTTCGAAAGTGATGAAGTCGTTATAAACAGCGATGCTTTCAACGGACTCCCCTACTTGCGCTTCACAGCTCTGAGAGCAGGCGTGAATGATTTCCCCTAAAGAAAGCTCGAAAAATTCTCTGGAATCATTTACGCGCCACTCAGATAAAACCTCATGGACTTCTTTTTCTGATTCCAGTGGGGAATGGGTATAAAAAGCAGCTTCAATTTTAAAAGGCGCCGGAACGCCAGTTGCGGACGACAGCTCCCTAGCCCGAACTTCTGGGCTTGTCGTTGTCATGCCGACTTTGTAGATCCCCGGCATGCATGGGTTACTTAAGACATAGACCCACCCTTCCATCCTGAATTGCTGAGGGACTTCCATAGTCGTCATTACGCCGACTTGCTTTGTAATGGCATCAAGATGCATAATTACTCCTGTGAATTGATCCAGTTAATTCGCGAAGAAAGCCGTTAGTGTTTGCCCACTGCGGCTTTCGCCTTTTAGGCACTTCATCAGTCCCACCCAAGCGGGCCAGGCCGCTTACGCTCAGCGCGTAATCCGATATCTGCCAGCGTTTCTACCGACTGCAGGTAATGCCTGGAAACCACTACCGCTTCAGGCGGCACAACCTGCAGACCAAGCACGGACAACTCTTTTGCTATGTCAGCGAAATGCCCTTCCCCCTTTCTGCGACTGACTGTTGATTCACTGATACCCAATATCTCCGCGTAAGCCTTCTGCCCGATGGATGAAAGGCGGTTGAGTAAAACCCCTTCCAGCTCAATCGGGTTGAGGATCGGCGGTTCTAAGTTGCGGGCTATTGCGCTTTGCATTTGTGATATTTCCTGTTGTTAAGCCGCGGAACATCGCGGACGTGAAAAAACAAGGCTCTCTTTGGAAACGGGTTGGTAATGGCTAAACCCTTTGGTGGCCTCTTCTATTGCCTCTGCCTTCTCAGGCGATGCCCGACGATTTCCATAGGCGATTTGATCCAGATAACCAACGGTTGTGTTTGCCAGTTTTGCCAACTGGGCCCACTCGCCTGTGCTGGCATCTTTTCGCCAGCGTAAAAGTTCATTACTCATGGGACCTCCCCGTGACTTATTTAAAATGGAGTTTAGCGTTATGCTAAATACTAAGCAAGAAAGATTTAGCAATTTGCATATTTATCATTCTGCTAAAAATGACAAAAATGAGCAGATGGAAAGTAAAGAGATTAGAAAAGCGAATCTGGAGAACTTGATCGAACAGCAGCGTGTAGATGTGGGCCTGAACAAGGCTCAATTTGCAGAACTTATCGATACAAGCCCAGCAGCGCTGAGTCAGCTGATAGGTGAAAAACCTCATAGAAACATCGGCGATAAAATGGCTCGTAAAATTGAATCTGCACTCAATCTGCCTTTCGGCTGGATGGATACGTTGCATGCCAAAGAGAACCACACGAACGTAACATTCAGATCAGTAAATACCCCTCAGGGGAGCTACCCTGTGATCAGTTGGGTTAGTGCCGGACAGTGGATGGAAGCTGTGGAGCCTTATCACCGAAGAGCGATAGATCGCTGGTATGAAACAACCGTCGAATGCTCTGACGACTCATTCTGGTTAGATGTCCACGGCGATTCGATGACATCCCCTGTCGGCCTTAGCATTCCTGAAGGCGCTGCTATTCTGGTTGATCCTGAAGTAGAGCCTATTAACGGGAAATTGGTTGTGGCCAAGCTGGAAGGCGATAATGAAGCCACTTTCAAAAAGTTAGTAATTGATGCTGGAAGGCGCTTCCTGAAGCCCTTAAACCCACAGTATCCGATGATTGAAATCAACGGAAACTGTAGGATTGTAGGGGTTGTAGTCGATGCTAAGATATTGAATATTCCCTGATAATACCCCTTTAACAAACCCGCTCCGGCGGGTTTTTTTATGCCTAAAAACTCCCCATTACACCTCATCCAAAAATTAAACCCTAAGTAAATCAAAACGCTAAATACCACATAGCGATAATTTAGCATTTTGCTATTGCCATTTATTTAGCATCGCGCTAAATTTACTCAATCCAAACAACACCGGCAACGCCGGGGTGAAGTCAAAACGTCCCGTTAGCCGCGATAAGGCAAAGGTGAAGAGATGATCCGCGAACAAGACAAACGCGCATGGCGTAATTTTTGGTTAAAGGTCGTTCCGTTTTTGGTTGCTGTCCTTTTTTTTAGCTTCGCATGCTGGGGTGTCGCATGAGCAAACAAGGCATTCGTTCACTGATTTACTGCCTGCTGGTCTGCGGCGTTATCTGGGCAGCGGCGATTATCAAAATTCTGCACGTTACGGGGGTGTTCAATGGCTAAAGCAATTCCTAACAGCGGACGCGCCGTGATGATGCGCAATAACCGCACCGGAGCCGCCTGGCTTGTCAGCTTCGACTACCGTGACGGCAGCTACTGGCACGAGCCACAAGGCAATTTGCGCCACATTCGCCGGCCATACGCATCACGAAGCGTCGAGCCAAACCTGGTACCAGCCGGGACGCATTAACCAGCGCATATCAGCGCGCGAATTTAACTGAGCTATCAGGCAGCTATTACGGTGCCGGGATTCTTACAACCTTTTGGAGGGTTAAACCATGCAACCATTACCACGCTTAACCGCCGATCGCCTAGCCGTTCTGCCGGCCGGTACCCGCCTGAAAATGGGCGGACACATCGTGAAGTTTGTCGGTCTCGGGTCATTTACAAACGCAGCTGGCGTCACTCAGTCCATGGTCGATTATGTCGACTCCCGCGGCGTCCAGGGCAGCTTTGAGGAAAAGATTTTCCTCTCCACAGCCACCGAACACCTGAATGCGGTTCAGTGCGAACACTGCTTCGCTCTGCGCCATCCGAAGGACTGCGTTGTCCGCTCCATCACCAACTATATGACCACCCGGCAAGCGCATTTCTGCGACGACAGAGGGTGCGCTGAGAAATATTTCATCAAACACCCGGGGCGCCAGAAAGCTGGCCGGAGAACGAAATGGTAAGCCAGACCGCAATGCTGGCGCTGGCCATGGTGATTATCGCCTATGACCTGCAGCCGGAAGACCTCGAACAGGCCGCCAACCAGCTGGCCGAATATGACGCAGTAACCGACGCAAACACGGAGATGAAAAATGTTGCGCGTGATTGATACCGAAACAACCAACTTTGAAGGCGGCATTGTGGAAATCGCCAGCGTCGACATTGAAAGCGGAGCGATCTGCAACCCGATGAGCGATTTTGTCCGCCCTCCGGAAGCGATTGGTTTTGAGGCTATGGCCATTCACCACATCACCGAAGACATGGTGGCCGACGCTCCGCTCATCAGCGAGGTGATCGGTCGCTACCTGGGTGCAAACGTTTATGTGGCTCATAACGCCGCATTCGACAAGGGCAAGCTGCCACAGATTGATGCTCCATGGATTTGCACGCTGAAGCTGGCGCGGAAGCTTTATCCGGAGTTTGAAAGTCACGGAAACCAGTACCTGCGTTACCGCCTTGGGTTGAAGCCGACCCTGCCGGAAGGGCTCTATGCGCACCGCGCGCTGTATGACTGCTATGTCACTGCGGAGCTGTTGATGTACATGGGACGCGAGGCGCAGTGGACGATCCGCGAGATGCGAGAGATATCGGCAAGCCCTTCGCTTCTCTACCGGATGCGTTTCGGTAAGCACAAGGGGAAAACCTTTGAGGAGGTTGCCACCGAGGATAAGGGCTATCTCCGCTGGCTTCTCGGGACCGATCTGGACGAAGACATGGAATTCACCGTTAAACACTGGCTGAAAGGAGCCTGATATGGGAACGCCTGTACTCATCCTGGGTGATAGCGGCGCCGGCAAGTCATACAGCCTGCGCAACTTCACGCCTGACGAAGTGATTTTACTGCAATGCATTCCGAAGATGCTGCCATTCCGCGCTACCGGCTGGAAGCTCAACGGGAAAGAGTTGCCGGATGGCTCTGTGCAGCGTGGAAACATCATCCGGTTTGATGCCTGGGATGCGGTGCTGGACTCCATTAACCGCATGGTGCTTTCGAAGACCAGACGCGTACTGGTTATCGACGATTTCCAGGTAGTCATGCAGCACGAAAACATGATGCGCGCATATCAGACCGGGTATCAGAAGTTTACGGAAATGGCCGATCACGTGTGGCAAATCATTATGGCCGCCACCCGTCTGCCGGACGACTTCCGGGTTTACTTCCTGGCTCACACCGAAGAGTCGGACGGGAAAATCCGGATGAAAACCACCGGCAAGATGTTGAACGAAAAGCTTACCCCTGAGGGCTATTTCTCCATCGTCCTGAGGGCCATCAAGAAAGACGGGAAACACGTTTTTTTGATTAAGGGTGACGACAACGACACCGCCAAAGCGCCGCCGGACCTGTTCCCGGGGCTAACCGAAATGGATAACGACCTTAAAGCCGTTGACGTCGCTATCACTGAATTTATGACCGAATTATAAGGATCACAACTATGAACCAGCCAATGTCTTTTGTATGGAATACCGAAGCCGCCAGCCTGGCGAAGAAAGCAGGCGCCACTGGCGGAATTAGCGAAACCGGCGCTTACGAGGGATTCATTACCTCAGCCATTTATACCTTCGGTAAGGATGGCAGTCAGTCACAGGCGCTTGAGCTGAGCCTCGACAGTGACGGTGCCAAAGCCAACTACCTGCGCATCAACTACATCGGGAAAGATGGGCAACAAACTTTTGGCATGGGATTGATCTCCGCCCTTCTCTGGGCTGCCCAGGTTAAGAGCGCTCAGCCAGAACAGGTGCAAACTGAAAATGGTGTTGAGTGGCATTGTCCGGCACTGGTCGGCAAGAAAGTTGGCCTGTTCCTGCAGAAAGTCCTGTACACCAAAGGCGATGGAACTGACGGTTATAAATTCGAAGTCCGCCACGTTTTCCAGCCTGGCTCGCGTCGCACTTATGCCGAATACAGCGAAAACGAAGCGGCAACCGCTATCGCTGCCCTGGAAAAGTCGATGAAAGATAAAGACGATCGCGTCCAGGGTAATCCTCAGTTTTCCGGCGGTGGTCGCCAGCAGGCTGGCGCTAACCCTTACGCGCAGAACCCTAATGCAGTACCACATTCCCGGCTTCAGCAGGCTGCTAATCAGCACGCTCAGAACATCCAGAATCCGCCGGACTTTGACGACGACATTCCCTTTTGACGGGGTCGAGCATGAAGCACGCTCAGGACGATATCAGGGTTGGCGCGGTGCGCCTTCCCTTTCTGAAAGAAGTGAAAGGCTGGCTTATGCCATGGGGTGAAGTGATCAGTAACCCTTTAAAGGCTCAGCGGCTGGCTGAAGAGCTCGATACGAATGAAGAGCTGAACACGAAAAGAGGTGCGCAATGAATGATGGCTATGTCAGCGAACTTGAAATGGGTAAATGCGGAGAATATTACGCAATTTTCAAACTCGCAAAACAGGGGTTTGTTTGCTTCCCGTCGGATCAGGGACTGCCATACGACATAGTTGTTGAGGCAAATGGCGATCTACTTAAAGGCCAGGTGCGCTCAACACTAAAAATGCGCGACTACGGCAAGTCAAAAAGCGTCTATCGGTTCGGCATGAGGACCGGAAAGGGTAACGGCCGAGCTACACCGATGAATTGGAGTGACTTTTATGCTTTTGTCGTGATCGAAGAAGAAAAAATCGCATTCATGACTACGACGGAATTAGCGAGTGCTAAAAATCCCGGCGCCCTCATTCAAACAATGGAGTTCAGGTCTGCCAGTGGCATTTATCCTGGTCGGATTTATTCAAACGGCACACAGAGAATGCTCGATTACTCACGAAATATTGAGAGTTATGAAGATTTTAACCGTGTTGCTTCTCTGATCGGAGATAAAAAATGCCGAATCAAAAATACAGCTTAATCATGGCTGACCCGGCCTGGTCTTACGGGAACACGATCAGCAACGGTGCCGCTGTCGACCACTACCCCACCATGAGCTTGCTCGATATGAAGCGGCTCCCGGTATGGGAACTCGCAGCGGATAACGCTGTGCTGGCGATGTGGTACACCGGCACCCACAACCAGGAGGCGATCGAGCTGGCCGAGAGCTGGGGTTTTACGGTGCGCACGATGAAGGGCTTCACCTGGGTGAAGTTGAATCAGTTGGCCGAACTACGCATTACCAAGGCTCTGGCAGAGGGCGATGTGACCGACTTTTACGACTTCCTCGACCTGCTGAATGCAGAGACGCGCATGAACGGTGGCAACCACACCCGCGCCAATACCGAAGACGTGCTGATCGCCACCCGTGGCGCCGGACTGGAACGCAAACACGCCGGCATTAAGCAGGTGGTCTACAGCCCGCTCGGCGCGCACAGCGAGAAACCGTGGGAAGTTCGCCACCGTCTGGAACTACTTTACGGCGATGTGCCGCGGATTGAGCTTTTCAGCCGCAGCGCTGCGCCAGGCTGGAGCCACTGGGGTAACCAGTGCGCCACCGCTTCCGTTGAGCTGATACCCGGCTGCGCCATCGACGTTGTTAAGACGGAGGCAGCATGAGCAAAGGAACCATTATCTGTCTGTGCGATATCACTGGCGTCATGGCTGAGCCATGGGTCGAAGCAGGTTATCGCGCCGTCCTGGTGGACCCGCAGCACCCTGAAACTTCGATCGACGGTCCTGTTGAGCGCATATCGGCAAC
>Ga0194136_1000633_pt1 | contig 18023 bp, 8 predicted proteins | sample TARM_MetaG_T3A_1_FD_134023 | JGI IMG/M metagenome (GOLD analysis project Ga0194136, IMG submission 134023) | Freshwater microbial communities from Pennsylvania, USA, analyzing microbe dynamics in response to fracking - TARM_MetaG_T3A_14 (version 2) | ecosystem: Environmental > Aquatic >...
ATTCTAGTTCAAGTAGTTCAAGTAGTTCTACAAGTTCAAGTAGCTCTTATGATATAAATACTGAATTTGTTGTGGGAATTGCCGATAATTCAACTTTATATATGTATGAACTAAATTCATCAGAAAAGTTACTTAATTCAATAGATATATCTTCTTATGATTTAACAAAATTGAAAGCCACTGGATTTGGAGAATTAATTTATTTTGGAGTAATTCATGAAGGTTCTATACAAGTAAACGCATTTAATGTATATTCTGGATCTTGGAGTTCTTCTGACTTTTCTGTTTATACTCCGACAAATGGGACTTTATATTCAACGGTTTCTTTTGTCATGCAACCCTATTATGCAAACAATAACTATTGTCTTATTTCTTGGGGAGAAATAAATAATTCTTTTTCTAAATTACAATTTGGATTTTTATCTTCTAGCTTGGGGGCATCGAATACTACCACACTAGAGTCTTTGGTTTCAATTAATAAGGGTAAAGAAACAAACAATGCATTCAAAAACATAGCTATTAACAGCAATCAAGAAGGCGATAACATTTGGGTTCTTTCTTGTGGATCAAAAAGTAAAATTTATAAAAAAAGCGGGTTGACGTGGGATAATGGAGAGGAAATATCTTTGGAAGGCAAAAGTGATGGTTTTATATTTTCCGACTTAGACATAGCGTTTTTTGATCCTAAATATAGATTGCTTATTAATTCAAACAATAATGTGTATTATTTAGAAGATACATCTTCTTCAAGTGACAATTATCCTTCGATGTGGGTTCTTAACAAAGAAAGAACATTGCATTCTAGGATGTATCAAGAAGATTCAATTACATTTGATGAAATTTTATGTAGTTGGAATGCAAGAGAAGGAGATATAATAAAAGAAGCACATAGAAGAAACTTAATTTCAATTAATGAAGAAGAAGACCCTGAATGTGGTACTTCATCATCTAGTTCATCAGATTCTTCGGCTTCTATAGAATCTGATTCGAGTTTCTCTTCTTTATCGTCCCTTTCTTCTTCCTCTTCATCTTTTGAACCATCTTGTTCTTCTCCTGAATGTTCATTGGAAATCGGCTTTAAAACTTATACAGTACCTGATCGTTTATATGTTAGGGATGGAACTGGTATAGTTTTTGATACTGGTTTCATCTCTACTGGCGATGAATTTAGGGAGTATAGCTTGGTAAGCTTATCTTGCCCAGTGCAAGTTTGCGTGGAACCTCATCCGACTATACAAAACACTTTTTGGGACTTAAAATTAAATGGTTGCGGGTTATATGCAAATTATTCGGGAAGTTGGAGTCCCGAACCAATTTGTTTTGGGGAAGCGTGTTATGTGAAAGAAATTTTAATTGAAATGCAAACAAAAGTAGATGATGACCTTAGAGTGAAAATTGACGGAGTTACCTTTTCGGACACACAATGGAATGCTGGATGGTATGCTGGAGAGACTTTTGTTACAAGTGATGTACCACCAGTCGTCAATCCAGACGTTCCAGAACATTTCCGTGTTGTAAGATTAAATGGGCCTGACGTAGAAGCATTAAGTGGAGGAGAAACAGTTGAAATAGATGCATTCGATGGATGGGGAAGCAATTGGTATACTGGTCTTTGGAAGGCAACCGTTACATTTAGTAGTGGAGCCGTTCAGATAGAATATGGAGGCACGGAAGCCAACGGCACTTCATCAACTCCTGCTACAGGAGCTTCTGATTATTACTCAACTGGACCTCATTTTGAAGATTATTATCCCAACGGGAGCTTCGTTATTGAAGAATGTGCAAATGCTTAAGATCATAAAGAATGCATCACTTTTTAAAAACAATTCTTTTGGAGTTTGTGATAACGTCTAATTACAAAACATGGTTTAAATTATGTAAAGAAGTTACACATTAAAAAAACAACTACAATATATTCCATATTTTTAAATTGTATAATATTATATGTCAGAATCTTTAAAAACTATAGACGGATTAACTAAACAAATTAACGAGACAAGATCTGTTTTTTTGTCTGAATTCGTATCTTCTGTTTCTATTAGTCAATTTGATGGGGAAATTGCCTCTGTTAGTCCTTTTGAAGGAGAATTAACAATATATTCTCAAAATCCTAATTCGTTTTACGTCCCCAAAAAAACGATCACAAATATCTCTGACATTGATCTAATTCACCCCAACGTCGTTAGATATGATTCTCTCAACAATGTCCTGTGGGTTGCTGATATTGGTTTAGATACTATTTTTAAACTAAATCCTAACTCTTTAGATTCTTTGGGAGTTTACGAACAACTAGAGAATGTTATTTCTCTTGCTTCTTTAGGGGATAAACTTTTTGCCAAAACTTTTGAAGCAAGCAATTCTATAAAAATATATGAAATTAGTAATTCTTTAGAGTCAAATTTAATTTTAGAATACGAATCATCTGCCACTTTTACAGAATTAGAAAACAATCAAGCTTGGTTTAAGAATTTGCCTTCCCCTTCTTCCTTGGAGATTGATGCATCAAGAAATATTCTCTGGGATTTTGATGGAGAGACTATTTATAAAATTGATCTAAAAAACTACAACCTTGCTACATTTCAATTGAATGGAGACCCTATTTCTAGTTTAGATGTTCATGAAAACAACGGAGATTTAGTAGTTTCTCATAAGACTACAGAAACTCAAGAGAAATTAGTTGTAAGTGATTCTTCTACTATTGTAGAGGGTCAAAATGTTGTGCCAGCATGGGTCTCTGGAGTTTGGGTTACAATTGATGGGGCAACATGGGTGGCAAAGAACACTTATGTTGAAAATTGGTTAGGGGAAACAAATCACACTTTTACAAAAAGTTTTGAAATAGAAAAGGAGGAGGAAATATTGTCTGCAATAATGGAGGTTTCTGTAGACAATATATTTATTGGAGGAGGATTTTATTTAAATGATAATTTTATTTCTTCCACTGTTACTTTTGATTCTATCGATTATATAGACATAAGAGAATTTATTCAGTCTGGTACAAATCAGTTAACTTTTCAGGTTAGAAATCTCCCTAATCCAACTGTTTCCGGACCAGAATCGAATCCAATGGGGTTGATTTTTAAAATAACATTAAATGTAAATCAAAATATTTATTACATTTCAAATGTTGATAAGGACACTGGGAATAAAAAATGGAGCAAAAAAGTTGAGTTCCGTAATTATGGTAATTCCATGGCTTACGATTTAGACAGAGAAATTAATAAAATTTTAATTGATCAGAAGAAACAGAATCTAATTCCTTTTTCATTCCAACTAAAAGATAACATCAGTGGCATTGATACTAACTTAACTTTCTCTATCCCTTACAATGAGAGAGAAGTTGTTTTTGATGATTTACTAGAGTTAAAGGATAAAAACATTAAACTACCTAGCAATCAGGACGATGCATATGTTTGGGAAGCAAAGGAAAGTCAATTTACGCACGAACATCAAATTTATGTCGATTTGCTTTATAGTAACGAGACTGGTTTTAAAAATTATAGTTTGAGAGCTCAAAAAAATCGCTATGAGTTTGAAGAAAATCCAGATTATTTTTATACCCCCAAATTTTCTTGGGAAAATTCAACGAATATTGAAAGCGAAAGTTCGGTTGATGAGAATAATGAGTTAAACAAAATTTTTGTAGGTAACAGTCAAGGAAAATGGTCTTTGTTAGCATACAATCTCCAAGAAGAGTCTGATTCTCGACAAGAAATAAATGAAATGTTTTTTGAAGAATTAGATTCAGAAATAACTTCTATCAAAAGCTTTAACGGAGAAGTTTGGATTTCTACTGTTGATTATCTCTATAAATATAATGTTGATCTCTATAAAAGTGGAATAGAGTCTTCTCAAGAAATAAAAAAAATAAACACCAATGCTGATCGAATAGAATTAGTACTTCAAGATTCAGTTTGGACAGTTCAACCTTTTTGGGGGAATGTTGTCAAGCGAAATAAACAAACTTTAGAAATTGAAGCTTTATATGAAGGGTTTGATTCTCCCTACTCTTTGGGATATCGAACAAATTTTAATGAAATTATTGTGAGGGGATCTAATTTTTTATGGAAAATAGATTTAGAGTCTAATAAAATTTCTGCATTTGCTGGGGCCGATGATTGGAAGTTAACTGATTGTTCAATTTCATCTGACTATATTGCTTATGTAATGGAAAAAAATTCTGTTTACAAAATACGAGTTTTGAATTCAGATTTATATTCGATGCTTTTTGATTACGAATCTTTAAACCAATTATCTTTCACGACTTGGATGTCAAATAAAAAGTTGTTTTTACTAGAAGAATTGGAGGAATCTGAAAATTATAAAAGTATAAATCATGTTTTTGACACAAACACAAAAGAGTTGACCTCAGTTGAAATCGAAACTCAATTTCTTTCTGTTGAACCAGAATCTAGTGAAATTGGCAAAACTAATGATAAAATTAAAATTAATTTTCCTTTGAGTGGAGAAGAAGTGTTGGTTGGCCAATCTTATATCATTAAGTGGATTTCATCCGAATCTGATTCTGATAATGTATCAATTGATTTATTACTTAACGGAAATAAAATACAAACGATTAGTTCTGAAACAAAAAACTCAGGAGTTTTTGAATGGAATGTTGATCAAAATTTAGAACTATCTAGTGAGTATCAAATTAAAATTACTTGGAAATCCCCTCAAAACAATCCTGATAATTCTGACACAACTTCAAAATTTATTATAACTGATTTTATAGATGAATCATCTGAATCTGATTTAAGACTTAATGCTACTTCACAAGGAGTTCATTTTAACCCTAATACAAATTCAATAGTTAATATATTAAATAATGGAGGGATTGGAGAATTTTTTGTTGATTCTCAAGAATTCTTGGGTTTTTTACCGTCTTCCATTAATGGAATAACTGCCAATGAAAAAAGTGAATTAAAAATATTTGAACCTTCTTCTTATTCAAAAATTAGAGTTTTTGTCGGATCTGATCAAAAACTCAATGACAAATGGGATTCGGGAATTATTGAAACTCAAGCAACTTCCATATATTATGGAGGAGGAAACAATTTAGAATTAGGAAAAACATATTATTTTAACATTCAATTTTATGATAAAAAAAATGGTTGGAGTAGAATACAAACAAAAGAATTTAAAATGATTTTATAAAGGAGCTAAAAATGGCAAACATGACTATAAGAGAATATCATCCCGAAACAGGGGCGCTATTGGGAAATATTACAAATTTAGATTTTGGGGGCATATCCTCGGGAACTCATAGTAGAGTCCGTGTTATTGATATTGCGTTTGACAATGCCTCTAATGTAGGGAATCTTAAGTTGGGTGTGGTCTCCAATGGGGGATTGGTTATAAACACTAATCCTCAAGATATTGCAGAGGATGGATCATCATCAAATGGAAGATTTGGGATTATGACATCTATGGAATTTAATCCTTCTTTGACTTTAGAACCTTTATCTAGACATTTTGCGGGGATAAACAACAGTATTAGCGCAGACAACACAAATAATGTTAGCATTCCAATGAGATCTTCAAATGTTTCTTATTATATTTATTTAGATATTGAGACTGGTTCATCATCTGTTTCTAATGGCAATGGATCTTATAAAATTTTCTTTGACTATTCATAATGAAGACAACTTATTATTCTGAATTCAATAATTTAAAAAGCATTTCTCGTCCGATAATTGGGAGTAATTCTCTTTTTTATTATTCTGGAGGTTTGAATTTTAAAAAAAATAAAAATGGACAAAGTTATTTGTTGAGAAATGGAATAAATAATGGGAAAGTTGTTTGTGATGATGCAGGGCCATTATTGAATTCTAAAAAAGGTAAGGTTATATTCGATTTACAACTCCCCTCTAATATTGAAGGGGGAGTTCTAATTTCAAATAATAATGTTGAATATTTATTGTTCGGGATAAATAGTGGATTGCAAGATATTTCATATCCCTCTATTTATGCTAAATTTACCTCTCAAGGAATTAAATTCGGTATTTGGAATAAAAATGGACATTTTTACATCATAGATGATGAGTCAACTATACCTAAAAATCAAAGATTCACTATTGAGTTTGTTTGGGAAAATGAAGGTTTAAATGATAGAGTTAATTTTACAATGGGCATTAAAATTAATGGGAAATACTCTGTTTTAGGGGACCCATCTTTTGTAGAGGAGAACTTTTGTGGCATTGGCTTGAACTTATTAAGTTTTAATGGCAAAAGTAATTTTGAAGTTGGGGTTTATTCTTTGAGAATTGAAGCAGAAAAGATTTATGATTGTGCACAATTAGAGGATAGTTCAAGTTCAGGAAAATAATGGCAAAAGAAGTGACATTTGAAAGTGATAACTTGATTACTGTTTTTGGAGATAGCAAAACAGTAAATGCAGCCTCTGTGTCTTCTAATTTGATAAATTATGTTTCTAAAAACAAAACTATTTTTAATAAATTTGTACTACCTTCTTCATTAGGAGTGGATTCAAATTGGTACTCCAACAACATTTATTATATTGATTCTTTTTCTAATCAAATTATTAAAAGAGACATTAAAGGGAATTTAATTAATAAAATACAATTAAACAATCCCATTTCTATCTCTGTTATTCAACCTACATCAAGAATGATTTTCGGATACGAAGGAACAAAAGATGTTGGATTTTGGGTTGTAGACTCAGGAGATCAAAAAATTTATAAATTCACTGAAGATTTTGAGATAGAAGTTGAAATTAAATCAGTTTTAGCTTCAGTTATTAGAAGTTGCAAGGACGGGGGGTGCGTTTTTTATGAAACTACTAGTAAAAAAATTGTTAAATATTCTTCTTCGGGACATTTAGAGTCTTGGTTTGATTCTTCAGAGTTTACCCGCCCTTTTTCTTCTAATGAGGATATTATTGATATTAAAAGAGACAATGAAGATAATTTTTGGGTGTTAAGGCCGTTGTTTATTTCTAAAATTAGATTTTCGGGCAATAAATTTGAAGAAATATTTACTTCTTCTTTTGATGATATTTTTACTGAAACAACATCAACTGTTTTAATAGATGTTGACATGGGATTTGAAGAAAATGAATTTAATGAAAGTAGCAGTTCTCTCACAACAAATGAAGAATATCCCGAAGAAGTTTTCCTTTTGAATTATGCAACTACATCAGAAATTGTTGTCTTGAATGAAAATGGAAATGTTGTGAAAAGAAATAGTTTCAATATACAAAACCCTGTAGCTTTATTGGTCACCCAAGCGGCTCAATCTAATGGAGTTTATGTTTTGTCTTCAGATGCGATATCTGAGTGTGGATCGGATCTTTCAAATGGAAATTTCTCGTTAACAGATTTGTCTGTTTTTGGTTCGGGTAGTGAATCTATTTGGACAAATGAAAATAATATTCCTTGTTGGTCAACTGCAATTCAAGGAAATTCTAGCAATAAAATAAAAATAATAGATGGAGAACAATCTACAATCCTTCCTTATGATGGAAGATATTTTGCAGAATTACAAGGAGGGAATAGTTTTGGTTGGGGCATCAAACAAACCGTTGAATTAAAGTTTGGCAAAAAATACGAACTTTTTTTTGCTTACAGAGCGAGGAAAGAAATAACTAATCCTCCTGTTGACAGAAATTTAATACAAAATGGGGATTTTTCAAAAGTAAATTTCGATTCCTTAGATGGTTCGGGAAACGACAACAATAGTAATGAAGGAGTTCTACAAGTTGACGATTCTTTTGTTCCTAATTGGGAGTGTGCTATTCCTGATCCCAATTCCTTAAAAAGTGGGATTGAAATATGGAAACCATCAGCATTTGGTACTTCTGGATACCTTTCTTACTTTGCTGGTTGGGAAGCTGCAAAAGGAGACTTGTTTTGTGAATTGCAAAATCAAGGATTGCAAAATGGTTGGGGCATCAAACAAACTGTTCAAATCAAAACAGGTACTTTTTATTCTTTGCAATTTTATACTAGAGCTAGGACAAGTCCATCTCGCGATAATTACTATTTTGATGGAATTGAAAATTTTTCTGTTTTGTTGGATTGGCAATATATCAACGGCCCTAAAGCTGGAACTTCTGAATCAAGTGTAATTACTAGTGTAGATATATTCCAAAATCAAGAGCCATCCCTTGAAAACTGGGTTCATAAACATTTTCTTTTTTCTACAGGAGATAATGACTCCCAATGGGATGTCAATATTACTTTGACTTTTTTGCCTGATATCTTGGCAGATGGGGGATGTTTAATTGACGACATTAGATTTTACTCTGTTGAAGATCCCAACGAAAATGGAGAAGAAGCGTTCTTGGTAAAAATAAATAATGCAACTATAAAACAATTTGCTCCTTCTTCCAATAAATATTGGGATTCTAAATCCATTATTTTTACTGCCGATTCTTTTTTAAATTCAATAACTTTTGAACCTTCTGCTTTAGGGACTGAGGGAATATTCTTGGATGGAGTTAGTTTAACCGAATTACAATAATGATTTAATTATGAGTTCATTTTTATACAAAATAGACAAAAATTTAAATTTATTAAGTGAAGTAGATCTCTCTTTAGAGTTTTCTAATGGCATGACTATATCTCATTTTGAAGACATAAATGTTTCCGATAAAAGAGATTTGACATTTTCGTTTGAAGCTTTACCTAACAATGTTCCAATTTTAAATGATGAAGAATATGTTGTGGTAATAAGAGAAAAGGTTAATCTTTCAGATAATACTCCAACAGAAATTATAACGAAAAATAATGGCACCATAGAAGGTTCAAAAAATAATAATAAAAAAAGACCTTATTCTCATCCAAATGGAGTTGCAATATTTCGCGAACTTAGGGGAGTAAAATAATGTCATCAAGTAGTTCGTTAGAATATTTTGTTTCTTCTAGTTCGTCAAGTTCTTTTGCTTATTCTAGTTCGTCAAGTTCTTTGTTATCTTCTTCTTCAAATTCCAACTCTAGTTCAAGTTCGAGTTCCATTGATTCAAGTTCTAGTTCTTCTAGTTCTTTCTTAGAAAACAAAGATGAGAGACTTATCCCATTTAAATTTAAAAACAATTATTTCAATCCAATTTGGGATTTGTGTTTCCATGAAGAGTATTGCTATGCTGGGACCTTTGAAGAAATATTATTCTCAAGAGATCGTTATTCATGGCAAACATTGTTTAAGGTTAAGGGAGAACACATAAAATCAATTATTTTATTTAAAGAATTTATTTGGGGATGTTCTTCTCCTTCTGGGAAAATTTATAAAATTAATCCCTCATCATTAGAAGTTCAAGAATATAAAATCAATAGACCTTGTGTAAAATTATTTCAAATTAACAATAAATTATTTTTAGTTTCAGATAGAGCGGTATATAAATTTTCCAATCGCCATAATCGATGGGAAAGCATTTATGAAATAGGTTATAAAATCAACAATATAAAAATAATTAATAACATAGGTTATTTGTGTCTCAATGCCCCATTTTTTATTACCTTTGATGGAGATAGTTTTGCAATTTCCAATTCCTCAAACAATCTACTTACATCTTCCAGGGTTAGTATTGTTCGAGAAGATCCTACTTCTTTTTTAATGAAGCATCAAAATATAGATAGTGGAATTAACGACATCATTTCGCATAAAAAGCGTTTGTATTTAGGAGGAAATAAATTTGCTAAAATTTACGAATATTTAGATGAAAAATACGATCTTTATTTTGAAACAGGAAGTAATAAGGTGCATTGCCTTCATTCTATTAACGAAGAAGGATTTTTGGCATCTATTAAAAATCAACTTTTTTTAATTTTTGAACATAACTTCAGTACAGAAGAGAGTAGCATAGAAGAAGTTGAAAGAACAGAAGAGAGTAGCATAGAAGAAGTTGAAAAAAATATAAATATTGTTTCCCCCGTTAATGGGGATTTTCTATTGGGGAGTGAGATAGTTATTAACTGGACTTCTAAAAAGGGGCTAAATGACGCGGTTAAAATTGACCTATATAAAGGAGGGTCTTTTTTACGAAATATATCACAACAAACTCTTAATTCTGGCCAATTTTTCTGGAATTCCCCTATAGGATTAGATACAGGAGATGATTATCAAATTTATATTGAATGGCTGTCGTCAGGACAAGTTTCTGAATTAGACAAAGATTTGGGAGGTGAATTTTCGATTTCTTTATCTTTGCCCGAAGAGATCGAATCTACTGGAGAAAACACAACTGCAAAACAAATTGATAAAAATGAAAAAAAATATTTTGTCCCTATTTTAGATCTACCTTTAGATGAATATATTACGACTATTGAACAAGATAATAAGCAAGGTCTTTTGCTAGGCACATCAAAAGGACGAATTCTTTCGGCTTCTAATATTGATACTAATTCTTATCTTACGGGAGATCGCCACATATATGGACAAATAAAAGATAGCTATAATCATATATCAAAAGATGTAAGTTCTCCAATTTTTTATGCTTTATATCAAAAATTGCTTAAAATTAATCAAAATAAAGAAATAGAAGGTAGTATTTTTAAAAGAAATGTTATCGTTGATTATACCGAAGATATTTCAGGTGTTTTTATTAGTGATGCTTTTTATTTGCAAGAAGAAGGAAGTTTTTGGACAACGTTGATGTGGGAAGAAATTTCTAACGAACAACAAATAAAAATTTACTTAAGATTTGGAGATTCTTTGGAAGAATTGTATCAAAAACAATGGGGAAAGAGTTATGAGTCTGATGGAGAAAATGGCGTTATAATAAAAAATCTTGATAATATCATAAACAAAGGAAGATATGCTCAAATAAAATGTGAATTAATAGCATCTAAAGAACAATCTCCTGAGATTTTAAATGTTAGCATTGGATATACTGCTAAAAATGCTTCTTATTTCTTTACTACCTTATTTTCTCTTGTGAATGAAGCTAATGCCAAAAATGCATTAATAACAGGAACTATTTCTGAGCCTTCGGAGACAGAAATAGTGTTTGGGGTAAACAATAAGGATTCATCAGATTGGAATGACTACAAAGAAGTGCCTTTGAATAAATTGTTTTCATTAGAAAATTGGGAAAACCTTAAAGTGGGAATTAAATTTATTTCTTATGGAGAGAATTTCGCATCTGCATCTGAATTTAGCATAATAACAGGAAGCGAATTAAAAAAGATATTATAATGACGAATATTGCTTTAGCATCTAGGACATACGGAGAAGGGCGAATTGTTTTGTTAACAGATCGTTTGGGATCTTCTGTGGGATTTAAAGGGACAAATTCAGATTATTTTTGGAGAAGACTTTTAGAATGGAATGGGAAAAAATCTCCAGGGAACAAAATTTCTATTGCGGTTGTAGTAAATGAAAATGTAAATTATAGATCAAAAATAAGAAGGTTAAGACCTATTGAGTTTTCAGAAATTGATTTACAGTTTATATCAAGAGGCTTATTAAGTCAATTTGATATTTGTTATTTTATAGGCTTAAATGATGAAGTAAATAGCAATGTAAAAGATGAATTGCAAGAATTTGTTGATAATGGAGGGGGTCTTTTAATTGAAAACCCCAATATAAAAGGGCCTATCGAAATATTAGAAAACATTGATCCCATAGAAGTCACTTCTATTCAAAGACCCAATTTGACATCAGGTTATTGGACAACAAAAGGATTAAATTCTTATTTCTATGATGAAACTGCTAAATTAAGGTTCTTGTCAACAATTAAGTACTCAGCCTTAAACTCTAATTGGTCTGTGTTAATAACCGACAACTTTAATGATTCTTTTTCTGATGTAGATTTGCAAAACATTAATGCCGAAACAACGGTTTATTCAGAATTTGGGGTTTCGAATCTAAATAAGTTTGTAGATGGCATAATTTTATTAGAAGAAGAAGTCAGTTCTAGTAGTTCAGAATCTAGTAGCAGTTCTTCGTCGTTCCCTATAATTTTGCAATCAGAATCTAGCAGTTCTTCTAGTGGGACTTTGGAAGAGTTTGATTGGTCTTTATGTGATAATTTAGTAGCTTTTTGGAATTTAGACGATGATGAACCTAATTCAATCATTAGAGAACAAAGCAATATATTTGCATTAACGGGGCAAATTTTTGGGGCACTTAACATAAATTCTAGAGACCTTTTGGTTTCAGGAAAATTAGATCAAGCAATATCTTTAGATCAAAATTATCAAATAAAAACTCTTAATACTGATCTTCTTAACTTTTCTGGGAATAATAGTGATGAAGATTTTTCAATTGCATTTTGGTTTTATCCAAGGTCAAATTCGCCCTCTGTTTTGTTTGATAAAGGTGGAGATTGGATTGTTGCTTGTCAAAATGGAAGTTGCTCTCTTACAACTATTGATGAAAATGGAGCAGAACGAATAAGAACATCTACTAGTTCTTTGGTATTGAATAAATGGAATTTTGTGGTGTTAAGTTATAATGCTTCATTGGGACTTGATGGAATCAAAACATATGTTAACGGTCATGATAGAAGTTTTGCTAGTTTTGGTATTTCTAGTTACACTAAAAGAAAAAAGCTATCTTCTTATTTGGTTATGGGCAACAATCTTAATTTAAATGCCTCTGCTGACATCATATTGGATAATGTTTCTATTTTTGACAAAGCTCTTGACAACTTCGAATCTGAAATACTTTATAATGGAGGAATTGGAACTAAAGAATGTGAAGGAATATACAACTTAGATAATAGTAGCTCTAGTTCTTCTGCTGAATTAAGTTTTAGTTCAAGTTCTAGCAGTAACAACTCAAGTTCTAGTTCTTCTATTGACTCAAGTTCTAGTTCATCTCTTGATTCAAGTTCAAGTAGCTCTATCGACTCAAGTTCGAGTTCGAGTTCTAATGATTCAAATTCTAGTTCAAGTTCTTCTGAGGGTTGTCTTATTATTGCTTCTGGTTTTGGATATAGTAATTACAATGGGACCTATAAGCAAGTTGGGAATTTAAATGGATTTGGAAGGTATAGAAATGACAACAACATAGAAATTGGATATTGGGTTGCAAGAGGTATAGGTAGATTTTATATATATCCAACAGGAATTTATCCCGACATCCAACAAGGGGTTTATTATTCTGACAATAATGAAGTAAATTTAAATGTTACAAATTGGACAGAATGGCTAGATCCTTCTTTAGTGGGGATTCTTGGTCAAGCAACAACTGGTTCCTCAATAGTCGGATTAACTCAAGATGCGGGGGTTACAACCCCTACGGGATGCTAAAGGTTAAAAAATGGCAATTATCAACATTAATAATAAAATAAATTATAAAGAAAACATTCCTAATATTGGGAAAATTTATTTTTTTCATTTGGGCCAAAAAACGTATTCGGCAAATAAATTCAACCAAATAGTCGGAACTTTCACGTCTAACATTTTAGATGGAGGGGAAAAATTAATTCGATGGAACGAATTCGATTTTGAAGGGAATAATTCTGGAATAAAATTTTTTATTAAAAATGCATCTTCAAAAGAGGATCTACAAAATGCTTCTTGGGTTGGTCCTTATGTTAACAAAAATAATTCTCTTAGAAATTTTAAAAAGAGGTATTTGCAATTTTTAGTTATTATTGTAGATAATGGGAACCAAAATGGAACTATTGAATCTTTGAATTTAAGTTTGGTATCATCTCAGAATACTGTTAAATTTTTCTCTAAATCTTTTGATGTTGGGTTTAGCCCCGAACTCATTCTTGTTTCTTATAATGGCAATGCTTCGGAAGATGCTATCATTAGGTTTGCTGTTGCAGGAGAAAACACTATTGATACTTCGAAATATTTTTTTTTAGAACCTAATAAAATAACAGATATATCGGATTTTTCTGTTTTCTCAAAAAATTTGAAAATTATGATTGAAATGAGTGGGGATTCTCAAATTCCTATTACAATTGATGAGTTTTCTGTGATGTTTTCAGGGGATGAATATAAAAAAATCAATAAAGAAAAATCAACTTATATTACAGAAGAAGAAAAAGAGTCTGTTCAAAGTTCTTTAGTGGGTTCTATTATAATTGGCACTTCAAAAATTGCATAAATAAGGTATAATATTAAATGGTTGATCAAACTGACAATTACAAACTTGAACAATTCGGTAGAGGGGGCATTTATAGCGCTGCTTCTGACTATAGGCGTTTTGTGACTTTAGATAATAACTTGGGTTCTTTTGTGGGATTAATAGGGGGAGGTATTATTTATGGTTGGGAGATTGAGAAAGTAGATGCCAATATTGTAAAGATACTTCCTGGAGGAGGGTTGAGTGGGGAAGGTTTTTCAATGGAATCTTCTTATACAATTAAAAAAAGATCAAAGTTGGAGAAAGGGGAAAGAGAAGTAGATATAATTAAATACAACAATGAAATTGAAAAATTTTTAACAGAGGAACAAAAAGATAACTACATAGATGCCGTTCGAGATTATGATCCTAGCTTTAATCCTCAAGGTGAAATAGAAAATTCTTATATCAAGGTGGTTGTACCTACAGAATTAACTTTACCTGTCAACCAAGATACATATATTTATGCTCAGAAAATAACAGATTTGCCTTATCCCCCTCTTAATGACTATATAAATTTGGGAATTGAAGAACCAGACATCAATGCTTTTGAAAATTTTCAAGATTATGCAAATGAATTAGAAGTTTATAACAACACTTTGGAGATAATTAAAAGTTATAATTGGCAACTTAATCCAGATAACCATTTTACAGCTTCAAAATTTGTTTTTTCATCTTCTAAATTAAACATTGGGATTTTGTTGGGGAAAGTTATAGTTAGAAATGGCGATGTAACTAAAATTGATAGAAAAGAAGTGAATTTATTGTATCAGTTACAAGCTCCTATTCGAAATCTTGCTAAAGATTTAATATCGTCTCATAAACATGGGGGAAATAAAATTTTTGACCCTGCTAAAATAGAACTTTCTTCTTTCATTAGAAAGGCAACGTTTTCTTATTATGACGAAAATAATGAAAGGGTGGTTTATCGTTTACTTAACCAAACCCCAACTTCTACCTCGCTTAATCATAGACATTCTTTTTATGTCAACGAGGAAGGAAATGGTTATACTGTTGATGTATTGGGCAATTATCCTCCTCATTTTCATAGAATCGAAAATTTTGAGGTTTTAAATGTGGAAGAAACAAAAGCAATTGTTCCCTCTCATATCCATCAGATTATAAATCTCAATGAAGATGGCACAATAGATGACCCTTTATTTTCAGATGACTTGGAATATGAAGTGTTTAAAAATGGAGAATTAATAGATTCTAATCAAAGTAAGCTGATTCCTCATAAAAATATCTTAAAATTAAATAAAAAATTACTACCTGAGATAAAAGTTACTCAAAAATTATATTCAATTGATTTTATTAGAGATGACTACCGAAAAGGAGATTTCGATTTTTTTGATTCTACTTTTCGATATTCGGCATGGAGCACATCCTTGTCTTTATTCTTTCTTAAAGCTGAATTGGCACACAAAGCTCATGTTAAATATTTGGCTGTCCCAAATTTCATAGAAGAAGGAAAATTTGAACAAGCTTTTGCACTTGATAGCATTATAAGAGGATTTAACCCATTTATTATTTCTGAAAGATCGGATGATGGGGAAATTTCTGTTGGAGGAATTACCTCAATGATTCAACAATCCGAAATAGGAGATAAATTTCTTCAAGAAGTAGGAGATGAATTTTTGTTTACTTCCCCCGCCGCTCGTAACGTCAATGTACGTCTTTTGGATATTATAAATAAACAGAACGCTAGCCAACTAGATGAAATAACTGTAAAAGTTTCTAACGAACAAGAAGTAGACAATTCAGTTTTTCTAGATAACATTTTATATTTCCATGCGGACAAAATTCTTTTTGGCAAATTTCAACCCGTTCAAGTTCCCCAAATAAGTCATGAAGGAAGACCCTTAGAACAAGCTTTGCCATTAAAACAAAATCTAATTGCTCAAAATGGCTTGTCATATTCTGTAATACCTTCTAGAACTAGAGTCAATGAGGGACATTATCATTTTATTAATGTAGATTCAACTCTTAATGGATCTACTGCTACCACTAATACTTCTAACAATATTTCTTTTACAGAAAAAACAGAAAATGGCAATATTTACAATATCGATCATGTTCACAAAATATCAAATGGTAAAGTGCAAGAATCATCTTCAGAGTCTTTTAATAATTGGAGAAACGAAGTAGAGGAAGTCAACGAGGGAGATCAAGATAGAAACGAAAGCCATTCTCATGAATTGCGAAACATTTTTTCAAACCCTAGTTTTATTGTATATTCCATAGATTCTAATTCTTCTGGGGATTTGTTTTTGGGCACATCGAATGGTTTTGTAATGGTTCCACAAGACAATTTATATGAAATATCGATTGATGGCAACATTTTTAATTTATGGTTGTCTTCAGAAAAATCTCTTTTAAAGAACTTCAGTGCAATCAAGGCTAAATACGAAAGAGAATATGCTTTAAAAATGATTCACACTAGAAAAGCTTTTGAAGAGAGTTTGGAAGAACAAGAAAATTTGTTGAATTCTCATAATGATGCCATATCTTTTAGCTTTTCTTCTGCTAGCAAAGAAGAAACAATAATCATTACAAAAAAAGATTATCATGTTTTTGATGAATTCAGTTCTGAGTTGAGAATCCCTTCAATTGAAAAGAGAAATGATGATATTATCTTAGAATATTATTACATAAGAAAAGAAAACAATTTGGAATTCGATCCTCAAACAAAATTTGGGCAAGAATTAATAGAAGATGAAGATTTTTATATAGAGTATTTGGTAGAAAGAAAAGTTCCAACAGCTCCATTTATTAACGTTATAGTTGAAGAAGGTGATTCTGAAGACATTTACCTTCTTAATCCTAATGTTGTCATTAAACTTTCAGATATTAAAAAGAATTTAAATCAAAAAGTTTTAATGGCAAGAAACAATTTAGACAATATTGGATTAAAAAGAATTTATTTAACTGAAAATGACATTTGGGTTTGTTCAAATATCGGGTTATATAGATCAACCAAAAGTGATTTGTTCTTTTCATATCAAGAAAGTCTTGGAGATTTAAATATCAATGATTTAATTGAATTTGAAGGGAACATATTCGTTGCTACTAATTTTGGAGTTTTTTCTTCTAGCAACAGAGGAGGTAGCTGGAGTTTAGAAACCCAAAACAATGCGACGCAGTTGTTTAAAAACAATTCATTAGTGTATGCTTTAGAAGATGACAGAATTATATACAAAGATATATCAAATTGGAAGACTCATTTAAAGATATCTCCTGAATTAGACATTAAAGAGTCTATTCTTGTTTCGGGAGAATTTTATTCTATTACAAATTTAGGTTATATTAAAATTGGGGATAATTCTTATTCCGTATTAAGTTCAGAATTATATGAATCAATTCAACCAACATCTATTTACGGAATTTTATTGGGGAAACAAGGGGATGTTCTTTATACAGATGATAATTTGTCTTTTATGTCTCTTTATACTTGGGAAAAAGTGGGAGGGGCTTTCTTATTTCCTAACCTCTCTAGTAATAGAATGTTTTATCATGAAAAGAACAAAACTCTTTTCTTCCAAAATTTATTTTTAACTAATGATGAATCTTATACTCTTGTTAATTATGATAAATATTCATTAGAAAATGGAAAATGGGATGATGATTCAAAAGTTAAAGTGTATAAAGATGGAACTTTAATGGATGAAAGTCAATACAATTTAATTCCTCAATTTGGAGAGATAGAATTTGGGAAATACAGTAAAAGTGAAAAAGATTTAAAATTTGCATCTAGCACTATTTTTTTAGAAGATATTTCAGGATTTACAGTAGGCGATTTAATATATGTATCATCTCAGTTTGAATTAAAACCTGTCGAGTTTCCATTTGAAAGTCCTAATGACCCTAACATAACAAACGAACAATTAATTAAATATTTAGATGATTTAAAAGAGTTTGAGAAACAACAAAATCGTCTAAAGAAAATGGAAGCTTGGGCAAAAATATTGTCAATAAAT
>Ga0194136_1000634_pt1 | contig 17995 bp, 13 predicted proteins | sample TARM_MetaG_T3A_1_FD_134023 | JGI IMG/M metagenome (GOLD analysis project Ga0194136, IMG submission 134023) | Freshwater microbial communities from Pennsylvania, USA, analyzing microbe dynamics in response to fracking - TARM_MetaG_T3A_14 (version 2) | ecosystem: Environmental > Aquatic >...
TCTGCATAGTAGCAGGAACCGCAGGAACTGCGGGGATAGCTTGGTGGTACTTCATGTACTAATTCTGCTCAGTAGAGCGGACTACCCAAGAATCTCGTGGCTTTAGCCATGAGAGGTTCAAATCTAAAATAGAAAAATAGTATGATTTAAGAGTAGTGTTTGTGTGCACATCAAAAAAGAAGATCTATCTCGAGAGCAAGTCATTATGAGTTCTCTTTGAAGACCTCGTTCCTCTGAATCATCTTGTTAGAGCTTTAGATAAGGGCATTAACTATAGTTTGATCGTTGATTTAGTCCAAGAATGATACTCTGAAGACACGGATAGACCGAGTTTCGATCCTGTTATGCTTATTAAAGTACCGATGATTCAAGTCCTTTAGAAATGTTAAAAGCGACCTTTTCTGTAAGGGAAATGGTCGCTTTGTATCATATCAATTACATACGATCCGCTTTCATGATGCATCAATGTAGATCGTTCAATTCTTTTGCTAGAGTATACGAAATGATGTGAAATGGTTCTGTTTCTTTGTATGCTTTCTCTTGGTGCATGTATTCAACGATTTTTCTTGAGCTATAATCTTTAAATTTACTAGAGATCAACTCAAGAGTGCTTAACTCTTCTAATGTAAATTTAGAAAAATTTACGTCTATATTGGGTACTATTCTATAACTTATGTCATCGTATAGTATTTCTTCTTTAACGTTTACTGTTGGCAAATGAATAATTTCATCGTATCCAAGAGGCAAAGCCCCGTAAGTCATATGTTTATACACCAAACCGGTTATCGATTTTCCATGCCTTTTGTAGTGGAGAACATCTGCATACCACAAAAGCTTCATAAGCTTCACTTTATATAAATTATTTACAAAATGGGCAAAATAACCTAGTACACTAGCCAATTTATCTAAGTCTAGAACTTTATAGCCGTTTAAGTCACTTTCATGATTGTAGTTCAAGTAAACGCAATATATTTCTTGGATCTTTAAATATTGGACCCCTGTCTCCGCTACTACTTCGGCAAGCTTACTTCTGATTTTTTGAAACTTTTTCTCGGAAAACTTAGCCTTATGTTTTTCTAGGCTCTGCAATGCAAACAGAGGGTTTTCTCTAACCATTCTCATTAAATTATCATAGGTTTCGTCTTGTATTGTCTTGCTTTCATAACGAGTAACTGTTACATCGCCCCACCCAAGGAGATTTGAAAACTCACTTTGTGTAACTTCGTAAAACTTTCGAATTTCTGAAATCTCATAAGAAGTCAATAACCCCTTACTTTTTCTGTATGCATCTCTTGCTCTCAAGAGATTCTCATCCATTAATGATGCTGGTACGAACTCATTTTCTTCTTCATGGGTTACTGGACACAGATAGAAAATTTCCATGTAGTCTACAAGATCTCCTTTAACGATCCCTTGTGTATCTCTCTTTCTCTTTTCAAGTGAATGAATTCTATCACATATTGGGCAATCCATTTCAACTCTTTCAATTAAATATTCTTTACTCATTCATTACACCCCTTTCGCTTTCTCAGAGTTCCCTTTACTCATAGGGCAAGCTCTGTGGGAATGGATATCTTGCAAAATGAAATGATACGCAGAAAATTTTATGTCTCTCTCTATCGCGCACTTTGACTTTAATATAAACATATTTGCTTTTGATTTCTTTTGCAAATGCATAAAATGGTGCAACGTACGATCTAAATCATCAATAAACGTTTCCATATAAGCACTGATCTCTTATGATAATAATTGATTGAATACATCATGTTTATCAAAATCAAGTGCTAACAAAGTATTGGCAGTGGTGTACGGATCTGTCGGTAATTCAGATTTTTTCTTTAGTAAAACATCCAAATCTGCACCGACGTTAAAACTTGGATCAGCAAGCAATTCTTTTAACTCTATCAAAAAGTTTTTCACTTCTTCTTCTGACGAAATAATCTTTTGACTCACATGTACACCTCCTGTTACTTGCATTATAAGCTATCAATTGATAGTCAGTCAACCGTTGTATTTTTCTAAGATAGCATAGTCTTTATTAGATATCATGCTCCTGTAAAATTATTGTAGGAAAAGAATAGAAAATAAAATTAACATGAAGCACCCTCAGCTTTCGTTCATAATAATTGAGCATTAATGTCCTTCGCCTTTTCTCTCTTTGAAAATCCATGGAAAGGGAAGGGGAATCATGATAAACTAGATGAGATATGAGGGATTTTAGGAAAAGAGAGGAACGTATGTATGAAGTATAAGGGAGAGTTGGGGCTCATCTTGGTGTCCATTGTGTGGGGCTCTGGGTTCATTGCCAGTGCCATTGGACTGGATTATCTCACCACCTATGAGACGTTGGTGGGGCGTTTTTTTGTGGCCACAGTGCTTCTGGGGGGAATTTATTTCGGTCGTGGTAAAAAACTGTCGCCAAGAACCGTGAAAAATGGCCTTTTATTGGGCGGGTTTTTGTTTGTGGCCTTTGTGCTGCAAACCTTAGGGCTAGAATATACCACCCCTTCTAAAAATGCATTTTTGACGGCAGTGGGGGTTGCGGTGGTGCCTTTCATCGGCTTTTTCTTCCATGGACGTGCCTTGAATAAAAAGGACATTTTGCGGGCAGCCATAGCCATGGTAGGGGTGGGGCTCATCTCCTTTTCTTGGTCAGGACCGGTGAATGTGGGGGATGTGTTAAGCTTTTTATGTGCCTTTGCCTTTGCCCTCCATGTGTTTTACACTGGAGAGTTTGCCCAAGGAGAAGACCCCATGGCCTTAACCTTTGTCCAGATGTTCACGGCCTTTGTATTGTCCGCCATAGCGGTAATCTATCGTGGGGATGCCATTATGGGCCATGACCCCAGGGGCTACATGGCCGTGCTCTATTTAGGGGTGTTTAGTACCACCATATGTTTTTTGGTCATGACCATGGCCCAGCGCTATACTAAGCCTTCCCGGGCTGCGGTGATCATGTCCACGGAGTCTCTTTTTGCCATGATTTTTTCTGTGTTGATTCTAAAGGAGATGGTGACCTTAAGAATGGGGCTGGGTGCTGTGGTGATCTTTGTTGCCATCATCTTACCAGAGGAGTACAGGCTTCAAAGGGTTGAAAAAGAACAAGGATTGGAGAAGAAGTTTCAGGAGCCTTAGATGAAGGCAATCTTTTGACCGTGAATGATGTTAGCTTTTGAGAGTAAAAAATCCTTACAATACTTGAAAACAAAGGAATTGAAAGATTCATGAGTTAACAACTTCTAAGAAATATGATAGGATGGATAGGAGAATAGAGCAAAAGTGAGGGAACTACATGAATTTTAAGATTTTTAAAACCTACGAAGAAGTAAGTAAATTTGCAGCAGACTACATTGCTACAGCACTGAAAGAAAAGAAGAACAGTGTCCTGGGTCTAGCCACAGGCTCTAGCCCTGAAGGGATGTACAAAGAGCTTATCTCCATGTATAAAAATGGGGATGTAGATTTTAGCCAAGTGCAAAGTGTCAACTTAGATGAGTATGTGGGCCTTAAGGGCACCCATCCTCAAAGTTATCGCTATTTCATGAATGATCGACTCTTTGATCATGTGAATATTGACATTCATAAGACTTTTATTCCCAATGGCGCAGCCAAGGATCTCACAGAAGAAGCGAGGATGTATACTGAGATGGTGGAGTCTTTAGGCACCATCGATGTACAAGTCTTGGGTATCGGCGCAAATGGACACATAGGATTCAATGAGCCAGGAGAAATTTTAACCGTAAATACCCATGAAGCAGATCTTACAGAAGGCACCATTGAAGCCAATGCACGGTTCTTTTCGTCTAAGGATGAAGTGCCTACAAAAGCCTTAACCATGGGGTTAGGTCAAATTATGAAGGCCAAAAAGATTTTGCTCATTGCTTCTGGAGAAAACAAAGCTTGGGCTGTGAAGCAGCTCACCACAGAAGAGATCACCACCATGATCCCCGCCACCCTCTTAAAACTCCACCCAGATGTGACGGTGGTACTTGATCAAGAGGCAGCGAGCCTTCTATAGAGCTTTCTAAAAAAACAATCATGAAATCATGAAGACTTCCAAAGGAAGACAGGCGATCGGTTTCGCCAGGTTCTTCCTTGGAAGTCTTTTTCTAGTTTAAGCATGGAACCATTGAAGAAAGGGTGTCAGGTCTTCTTCGTCATAGGCCATACTGCCTAAGAACCCATGTTTCACATCGCCTTCAATGCCGTGGTAATCTGAGCCCACGGTGATATAGAGATCTCTTTCTTTGGCCAGGGCCAACGATTTTTGGGTGAAAGCTTCATCGTTGATATAGTAATAGCATTCTACACCATCAAAATCATGGGCCAGGAGCTCTTCTAAGGAGTTCTTTTTGTAAATGATAGGATGGGCAAGGACCACCAAAGCGCCATAGTTTTTCAAGAGGGCAATGCCTTCTTCCACAGAGAGTTTTACATTTGGGATGTAGGCAGGACTATCTTTGTCCAAGTACTTCGTGAAGGTCTCGTTGTAGCTAAGGTGAGGCACTTCTTGATGTACTGCTCTTGCCAGGTTTGCCCGGGTCAAAACCCCATGATTTTCTCTTCTCATGGCTTCATAGCTAACTTTTAGGTTGAAGTGGGTATCTAGGTTTTTCACGAACTGCTGGATTCTACGATCTCTGGCCTCATGGAGTTCTTGTAGCTTTCTCCTAAAGTGTTCATTCTTGTAGCCTTCATCTCTGAAGAAGCCTAGGATATGGATACTTTCTCCTTTTTGGGAGGTGGTCAGTTCAATACCTGGAATATAGTGAAAGGGCGCATCTTTTATAAAAGGAGCCATTTCCAGATGTCCCTGTACAGTATCGTGGTCTGTTAGAGCCAGATAGGATAGGTTTTCAGTTCTTGCCAAGGCTTGGAGTTCTCTGGGACTTAATCGGCCATCGGAACAAGTGGTATGGCAATGCAAATCGATTTTCATAGCTATTCACCTCATGTTATTATTGTTTATAATTTGTACATCAAATGAGTTAACATAATGTAATTGTGTAATTTCAAGTAAGTGCTTGTCATGTAAGCGTCTATAGGGTTCTATTTGGTTGTTATATATTATGTAAACGGTTTGGGAGAGAAGTTGTTACAAATGGGTTAAACCTAACGTTCATGGATAGTTTAGGGTACTATTGTTCGTCTTATACAGGTATAATAACATTAGATGCTAAAAAATAGCAAAAATTTTGGAGGTGTACTTTTTGAGAAAAAGTAAGTTCACAAAAATGTTGTCCGTTACATTACTACTGCTCTTTTCCTTTGCCATTGTACCTGGTATAAAGGTCATGGCGGCGCCTGCAGATATCGTCATCGATTATCTTTCCTTAAATGATCTTCATGGAACCGTGGATGATTCTGCCAGCAAAAGCAATCCTGGTATGGCAAGAGTTGCCACCTTTATCAAGGGGGAAATGGCTAAAAATCCAAACACCTTCTTGGTGTCCGCTGGAGACCAATATCAAGGGTCTTCCATATCAAACCTTACCTACGGAGACGTGGTGAATGATATCCTTAAGCACTTGGGGATGATTACCTCAGCTGTGGGAAATCATGAGTTTGATTGGGGTGCAGACCACATCGTTCGTTGGGCAGAAGAAGGAGGATTTCCTTTCGTTGCTTCCAATATTGAAGTAACTGATGCAGCCAAGCCAGAAGGATGGGATGACCATGTAAAGCCATATTATGTGCATGAAGTCACTGTGGGTGATGAAACACTGAAGATTGGATTCATTGGGATTGCCACACCTGAGACTTCCTATAAAACTGCTGCAGAGCATGTGGAAGGGTTCACCTTCACAGATCCAGCGGCAGCAACCAATAAATGGGCAAAAGTGCTTCGTGAAGAAGAAGGCGTGGATGCAGTACTTGCATTAACCCATCTTGGAGGCTTTCAAAATAGTGAAGGCGTTATCAGTGGAGAAATCGTAGCCTATGCAGAAGCTGTAAGCGTCGATGGTATTTTCATCGGCCATACCCATCAAACTGTTAATGGCGAGATTAATGACATCAAAATCGTTCAAGGTCAATTTAATGGAAGAAGCATCTCGAAGCTTTCCTTGACCTTTGAAGTGACAGCAGATGGCCCTGTGCTTTCTGACATCACAGGAACGGTTACAAACCTTCGTAATATGAAAGAATCTTTAGTTGAAGATCCAGCTGTAAAAGCCATCATCGACGAGTATTATGTAGTTCTTGGGCCAATTCTTGACGAAGTCATCGGGTCTGTTGAAGCAGATCTTCCCCATAACACCAACGACATGGAAGTAACCCCCATGGGGCAGTTCGTGGCAAAGACCATGGCAGAAGTGGGTGGCACACAAATCGGCATCATCAATGGTGGAGGAATCCGAGGCGGATTTGAAGCTGGAGACATCACCATGGGCACCATGTATTCCATCTTACCTTTTGACAACGCACTGGTAACCTTCAATGTATCTGGCGCAGAGCTGAAAAAACTCATCGACCATGGCATCAACTCCCCAGACTTTAGATCTGGTCAGTTCTATGGCATTGAAGTATGGTATGACAAGGATGCACCTTACAAAGAAAGAGTGAATTCCATCAGATTATTAGATGGTTCCATCGTTCAAGACGATAAAATGTACTCTGTTTCTACCCTAGACTTCATCTTCGATGGTGGAGACAAGTATGATTTCAGCAAAGCTGAAGATGTGGTGGAAACCTATTTACCAGTAAGAAATCTTATCACAGAAGCCATCAGAGAAATGGAGGTCATTGACTTCACCTTTGAACAAAACCTTCATGATGGCGATGTATTTAGAATTGATTATCTATCTCTCAATGATCTCCATGGAACCGTGGATGATTCAGCCAGCTCCAGCAACCCTGGTATGGCAAGAGTGGCCACTTTTATTAAGCATCGTATGGCCATGAATCCAAACACTTACCTGGTATCCGCAGGAGACCAATATCAAGGATCTTCCATGTCCAATCTCACCTATGGAGATGTAGTGAACGATATCTTGGCACACCTTGGTATGCTTACATCAGCGGTAGGAAACCATGAGTTTGACTGGGGCGCAGATCACATCGTACGTTGGGCTAAAGAAGGAGATTTCCCCTTTGTGGCTTCCAATATTGAAGTAACAGACGCAGCGAAGCCAGCAGAATGGGACACCTATGTAAAACCGTACTATGTACAAGAAGTTACCGTGGGTGAGCAAACCTTGAAGATTGGCTTCATTGGGATTGCCACACCAGAAACGTCGTTTAAAACTGCTGCAGAGCATGTGGAAGGATTTACCTTTACAGATCCAGTAGAAGCCACCAACAAGTGGGAAAAAGTGCTTCGTGAAGAAGAGGGCGTAGATGTAGTGTTAGCCCTTACCCATCTTGGCGCATTCCAAAATGCAGAAGGCATCATTTCAGGTGAAATCGTAGCATATGCAAATAATGTAAATGTAGAAGGAATCTTTGCAGGACATACCCATCAAGTGGTCAATGGACGTGTGAATGATATTCCCATCGTTCAGGGACAATACAATGGTAGAAGCATTTCCTTACTATCTCTGAACTTTGACATGACAGAAGAAGGATTTGTTTTCTCCCATGTAACCAGTGAAGTATTCAACCTACGAAACATGAAGGCTGACCTGGCTGAAGATCCAGCGGTAAAGGCCATCATCGATGAGTATTATGTGGTTCTTGGGCCAATCCTTGACGAAGTCATTGGGTCCATCGAAAAGGATCTTCCTCATAATACAAATGACATGGAAGTGACCCCCATGGGTCAATTTGTGGCTAAAACCATGGCAAAAGTGGGTGGCACACAAATCGGGATCATCAATGGTGGAGGTATCCGAGGCGGATTTGAAGCTGGAGATATCACCATGGGTACCATGTACTCCATTCTACCCTTTGACAACGCATTGGTCACCTTAGAAGTATCTGGTGCAGAGCTAAGACAGCTCATCGACCATGGCATCAACTCCCCAGACTTCAGATCTGGCCAGTTCTATGGCATCAAGGTTTGGTATGATGAAGATGCTGAATACAAAGAAAGAGTCACCTCCATCAGATTGCTTGATGGCACACCCATCAAAGACGATGAAATGTACACTGTGTCTACCTTAGACTTCATCTATGATGGTGGAGATAAGTATGACTTCAGCAAAGCTGAGAATGTTGTGGAAACATACCTTCCAGTGAGAGATCTCATCACAGAAGCCATCAGAGAAATGGAAGTTATTGAGTTTGAATTTGTGGAAAATCTTTTTGTGGGCGAAGATACAACCGTAGATGAGCCTGTAGAAGAAGATGGCCCAACACTTCCAGCCACCGGTTCCCTTGGCACCGGCGCATTCTATGGACTGGGCATCCTGTCTCTTGTAGCAGGGGCTTATGTATCCAAGAAGAGCAGCAAGAAATCAGCATAATAGGCATTTTTGATCAGAAAAGGAAAAGCCATACTTTTCACTGATTCAAGAAGTCTATCCATAAAAAACTCCCCGTCCTTCTCCTAGGAGAAGGGCAGGGAGTTCTTTTATTGTGCACTTTCTTTATAGTTTATTCTGTGTCCTCTTTTTTGGCATAAAAACCTAAGAGGAGGTCTTCCGTGGCTTTTAAAAGGGTGGGCAACTCCTGAAGGGGAATCTTTGCCACCTTTGTACAGCCATTTTCTAGGGTGCTTCGGGCACCCATGAACACACGGCCATTGTAGAAGGTGGAGAGGTGTTCCTCTCCTTTAAGGGCTTTCACGATGGAAATGGCTCCAGAGGATAAGGCAGGGGCAATATAAGGCTTAAAACCTGTTTCTCGTACCCGAAAGTTTTCTCTTTCCGTAAGATGGGTGAGTTCCTGGGACAATGGCATATCATAAGCTTCATAATCGTTGATCACCACAAGACCTTGTCCATGGGGACCAAAGGTGCGAAGCTTCTCCGTGAAAACTCCTTTTTCCATGGCGATGAACCGGGCACGGGCTTCCATGACCCCTAGGCCAAAGCCCCTTATTCTGTGGCTTTCTATACCGCCTTCCTCCATGAGGTTCATACAAAGAAGATCCACGGGATCAGAGACGATGAAGTAGGAGCCTTTGAAGCCCGCAGCTTCAGCTTTTTTAGCATAGTCTAACAGGATACGTCGGTTTTTATCATACTGCACCAAGCGGACGTCCTTCAGGGTGGTGTCTAGGGGGGGAATGTAGACGGAAACGGTGAAGACAAGCACATCCGTATCAAAGACCTCTTCAAGGGAAGCTTCCACCACAGGGGGCAGAGGGGTACCATCGCTGACTTCGTTGATCTCCAAATAGTAGCGACGCCTCTTTTTTTCGTCTAAATCAAAGATTTTGATTTCCTGGAGCACATCTCTACCCAGGAGACGAAGACCCATGAGGAGGGTCCCCCCCACATCCCCTAAGCCCAAAATGGAAAGGCGAAAGGGAGCTGGTTTGTTGGTAAGAGTGGCCAGGATGGGCACATCCTTTTCTTGGATACAATGAATGGGAAAATCTAAAGGGCTGTTACTTGCTACATACCAAGCGGTGGAATCCTCAAAAAGAAGCTCTTCTAAGGTTTCCAGAATCATGCGAGAAGGAGTTCCTGGTTCCGTACAAACCAGGAAGAAGGGGGCGCTTTTCTTCAATGCTTTCTCTAAGGTAGGAAACAGATGGGCCTTGTCCTTGGCTGCGTTCTCCACTTGAGATAAAAGCTCAGGGGTCAATTGGTGCTTAAAAGAGGGCAGGGTGCTAAAGCCCTGTGCCCTTCGCCAAAGTAGGTACGCCAGTAAAGTATCTTGGGTGAGTATGGTTTCCATAGGACCTCCTTTATGGTGGAAAGTAAAAGTATGGAGAAATGGATTACCTGATGAGTCTTTCTAAGCGCTGTAGCTCCTCTAGATCAAAGTCCAGGTAGTAGGAAGGCGCTTGATAGAGATCATAGGTGACATCTTTACCCTTATCGGGGACTCTGGGCATGGAGAATACTTGACCCAAAGAAGACAAGGTGAATTTTCGTTCATAGACTTTGTGGAACTCTTCTTCAATGACTTGGAGCACACGGATGGCATTTTCCAAGGCCGTCTTAGAAAAGTCGTACACGCCATTGGCCCCTGCATCCATGATGAACACTGGTGTGGTATAGGGCAAAATGAGGTTGATGGACTCGATGAGATTTCTTGTGGGAAACTCGCCTCGCCACAGGGCATCGCCACCCATGAATGGATAGAGATCCTTCTCATTGAACCAAGCTTTTAGCCTAGGGATGTAGTAGACGCCTTCCACAGGGTATTCCTTGGAAGACATCCGGTCCATGCCCTTGGCAGAAATGATGCCTGTGATGATTTTCTTTACGGTGATGTCATGATCTCTTAGGAGAGGGCTTAAGGCATTCATGCGATAACCCTTATGTAGGATGGTATCCACCAAGATCACAGGTCTCTTAAAGGAGGCCAAGGTCTTCACTTGGTTGTCTAAGCTCAGGTAGAAAGGGACTTCTTTGATGGTGAAGCCTTTCATATCTGAATGGAAGAATTTCTCCGTATGGAGGGATTTGGTGACGGTGTTTGGCACCACAGAGCGGTCTAGCACATCGCCGTAGGGCACACACATGCTGGGGCCTAGTACTTTGGGTTTTTCCTCTTCCATGGGGACGCCATTTTCTTGGCATACCAAATTGATGATGCCTTGCTGGAGCATCAACGGTTCAAAGGGCAAGAGGAGATTGCCAGGATAGAGGTCTCCAATGGCTTTCATGAGCTTTTCTCTGGTTTCTTGAACGATGGCTCTTACCCGCTGATTGTTTCTAAAGGGGTCTTTCAAGATGTTCTCCAAATCTAAGTTCAAGGCCATGGGGGTGCTCATGTCTGTGTAATAGACATTTTCACTGGTGTTTAAGGTTTCAAAATTATACAGCTTCAGAAGATGTAAGAAACGATCGTCCTTAAGGAGTCGATTTTTGGGCAGATATAGTGCACACTCATAGTCTCTGGACACCCCAAAGGAGAGGGTTTCCGTTAAGAGGATTTGATGATAATTTCTCAGTCGATCTGGGGCTTTCATATAGAAACCATCCAAGACCATGATTCGACCCAGGTTGAGGCCACGGACTTTGTCCGCATCTTCTTGAGATTTTAGCTCCTCCATCAGGTGTTCACTACGGGCCCAGTGGAAGAAACTAAAGCCAATGGCCTTCCCGGAGGTTCGGTCTATGAGGACCAAAACACGGCCGGAAGGCTTTTGGAAGAGCTCTTTGACAAAGCGTACCATGGGACCCTTTTGACTGGGGAAGACACTCTCTAGTAAGCTTTGTAAGGCAGGGTCCTCTTCTCTAAAGATCCTCTTCTCTAAAAAAGTCAAACTTACCATGGACTTATCCACCGGGGCCTTTTGATAGAAGCCATTGAGGTAGATGTAGTTTTGAGCCATGGGGTCGATGAGGGAGGAGATGTCTCGATTCTCATCAATGTTCGTGCGGATTTTTGTGGAGCTCACCTCTTTGAGATCTTTGGGTAGATCCATGAACACCACATGGTCCACCAAAGCGCTAATGGTCTTGCGTGCATTCCGTACCCGTGTGCGATCAAAGATCAAATGGTTCACTTGATGGATGGAATGAGTCGTTCGAGGCTTCTTATAGCTGGAAGCGTGAAGTACCACATCACTGCCACAGACCATATAGACATCCTTACTAAAAATGGATTGGAGTTTTAGGAGATCCTCTTCTGAGGCGATGTTCACTGGGAGATCTTCTGGGAACACATAAAGACCCAGCTCTCCAGCAGTGCTCATCTCAAGAATTCGCCTTCGTACATTGTTTGGTAAGGTCTTTTTTGACCAAGAGAACTCATCGATGGAGAGATATACCTCATAACCTTCATCCCGGATGAGTTTGGCAATGGTTAAGTGGGAGAGGGTAAAGGGGTCAAAGGTGCCAGGGAAGAAGGCAATTTTCTCGTTGGGTTTATGTTCAAATGCCTGATATACATGGAGGTAATCATTCATAAAACGGTAAATGTTATTCAGGCCAACACTTTGACAAAGAAAGAGGAGGTTTTTGTTTTCATGGGTGAGTAGGGTGATGAGCTTTTTATGCACCAGTAAAAAGACTTCTTTTTTGCGCTCTAAAGACAGGACCTCCGAGGCAAAAAGCACTTTGCCTATGGTGGTAAAGGAAGCTCTGATGGTGAGGTTCTCATAATCCGCTAGGCCAAATAAAAGTACACTGAGCATATTTTTGATGCGGTGGACTTTTGCGTCTTGGGAGAGAGGGGTGCTGCGCATGCCAAATTCGATGAAGGACTCCAAGGTTGTGCCTAAAGTCTTGATCACCAGAGTTTTCACCGATGGATTGGCGGTTTTCACTTTGATCAGTAAATCGTCAATGATTTCATCAAATTCCTTTAGATCTAGATATAAGAGCACTTTGCCCAAAGGTTTCGGGATGTATTCCGTGAACCGATGACCTTCAATTTCCAAGGCTCTTAAGAGCTCCACAGCCACTTCGTTACGTTCATAGGAGGATAGGTGCCTCATGAGCATTAAGAGGGCATTGCCTGCGGTTCTACGCACACTCTCTATGGCAGATACCTTCAGGAGGTTACAAAGATGAAGTGCTGTGTTGATGGGAGAGATCAGCTGTCCATCGATGGTATAAAAGGTTAACAGCTTGATGCTGTTTCTTTTGACGATCCAATGGGTGGCGGTTTTTAAGTTGTTTAAGAACATGTCCTCCATTTCTTTTTTGCGGCTTTTTAAGTTGGCCGCCAAAGCAGTGCGCTCCTTGTGCATGGAGAGCTGCCCAGAAAGCTTCATGAGTAAAAAGGTTTCCACCAGGTCTGTACCTTTGTGGGCTTTTTTAATGCGAGACCTCAAGAGGTCTATGAAGGCTTCATCAAAGGTTTCCTCGGTGTAGGTATTTCCCAGGAGCTCTAGTACCGTGAGTCGCTGAATGAGGCCGCCACTAAGGATCTTTAGGTAGATCTCTTCCTTCTTTTCCATGGGGAACGGAATGAACTTTAAAGCCTCTGCCAAGAAGATATTGGCTTCTCGCCTGGGATGAATGTCCTCATAAAAGGAAGCCACAACCTTCATGTAATCTTCATGACGATCCTTTGGCAACCAATGAAAGAGGGTGCGCATCACCGTGGAGAAGGCATAGCCTAAAAACATTTTGTGGCTGTCGATGACTTTGTGACTGGGATAGAGGATTTTTTTCAAGGTGTCTTGAAGGAGTCGTAAGCCCGATACCTTGGAAGAGGGGGCTACTTCTTCTAGAGGGATCTCCTTGCGGTAGTCCTCATCGAAGAGGCCAATGATGCTACCAAGCATTTCAGCACTGTGGTAACGGATGTCGTCTTCTGGGTGAATGAGGCACTCAAGTAAAAAGCTCACCACCTGTAGTTTTTGTCCTTGGGTTAAGTAGGTAGAATATTCTTCCATGATGCGTAGATATTCTCTAAGGTCGCGCCAATCTCGTAATGATCGAGCTTCCTCTAATAACGTATCCATACTGAACTCGTTGCGCAGTAAGTGCATCACTTTGATGTTGTGGTCGATGGCGTGGTGCTTCAATCGATGGATGATATCATCGCCAAAGCAAATGGCTGCTTTCTTTAATGTGGGCACCTTCGTGGCTCCATCGATGGTCTTTTTGGCCTCTTCTTTACCTTGGACGGCCACTTCCACACCCAGGGTCTTCAAATAGTTTTCAAAGTCTTGTAGCTTTGCATACACCCGTTCATAGCGCTTTTTCTTGGCTTCATCCACATTGTCTAGCTTCTCTAAAATCACATGGAAAGACTCGTCCAAAGGATAGATGTGCATGGTTTCTTCCCCTTGGATGGTCTTGTTTTTCACGCGAAAATCTGAATAGATGAGCACCAAAGCTTCTAAAGAAAGGTTTTCCAGTTCCAAGTCCCAGGTGCTGTGGTTCACGGCGATGTTTCGAATATAATCGATGCCATGTTTTTTAAACCACAGATCGGAATAGTAGTAGTGAAGGTAGGGCACTCGGCGCATTTCTGAAAGCTTCACCCCATACTTTCCGATATCATGACCAGCCAAAGCCCCAGAGACCCTACCAAGATCAATGGGAAGACCCAGGTTTTTCAATTGCCTTGCTATGAACATGCCTACATAGTGTACCCCAGCCACATGGTCTAAGGTGTTGTAGCCCTTCAGGTCTCGAGAGAGCTTCATGAGGGGGTAAATGTGGTCTTCCTTAAAAGCTTTTAGAAATCGGCGATACTCATCGTCTTCTAAGAGATCCATTTCTTTTTTTGTGAGGAACTGGAACCCGTGGGTCACATAAAAGGCATCCAGGTCTTCATGTTCTTCCGCTTGGAGCATCACTTCATAAATGGCTAAAAAAACTTCCAAGAAGTCTTGCTCTTCTTTGGTGAAGGTGGTCTCCCTGGCATCTTCATCTACCTTTAATACCAAATAGTCGTACACCCTGTCTAAGTCTAGGGCTTCTGCGTGATAAATGGGCTGAAAGTACTTTGTCACCAGGCCAAAGAGACTTTCAGCATGGTAGTCTTTTTTGGCTTGGAGTTTTTGTAGCCCCAATTGAAACTTGCGATTTTCTAAAAAGGTCAGCAAGTCTTTTTTCTCATAAGATACTTTTTTTAAAAATCCAGATAAGGTCAACGCTCGTTTGATCTCGCTTTGGATGTTTCGTCCGGTCATTTGTGTCAAAGGTCATCCCCCCCATGGCTTTATAAGCCTATTATAGTATGTTTCGTGGAAATACACTACCAAAGAAGGGTAGAACCCATGGCGTTTTCAGGGGCTTTTGTTTTTCGAGGCCTTCTTGAGAACCTCATGAAAAAGCATGGGTGGATTTTAATTGTCCTTTAATTCTCCTTGGGTATAGTGTAGAAAAGACGAGAGGAGAATGAAGATGGGCGAAAGAAACAAGCATGGACAAAGTCAGAAGACCCTAAGGATTCTTCTGGCCATTCTCCTCTTCATTTTCCTAGGTCCTGTGGTGGTGAGTATCCTTGGTTCCGTGGTAGTGGGCCTTGTGTCCTTTTTACTGGCCATCCTTGTGGTAGCCCTATTTTTACTGGCTTCCCCCATTCTCATGGTGCTCTTGCCCTCCTCTGTGAGTCTGAGTATTCCTTCGGGAGCACTATTTTTCTTCGGCGTTGCAGCCTTGGCCTTGTTTGTCCTTTTCACAGCACTTTGTATACGACTGATCAAAGGGCTGTTCAAAGGGCTGTTTCAACTGATCAAAGGAATCTTTACCTAAAGAAGAGGAGAGAAAAACTATGAGTGGATTTAAGAAATTGGTGGTGACCACCTTGATCATTGCTTCTGTGGCCATAGGCATAGGAAGTTTTTTGGTCTTTGAGTCTGGCATGGATGAAAGAGAAGCTGCCAGCGGCCTGTGGAATTTTTTCAAGGAGAAGGAGCTTTCTCTAGAACTGGGGTCCTTTGAAGAGGTTAAAGAAGACCAGGTGTTTTCCCTGGGGCAAAAGGAGGACGTTGAAGTAGTGACGCCTTATGGCACTGTAGAGGTGCAAAGTCATGAGGAAGAGGGAATAAGGTTGATCATAGAAGGAAAAGTGCCATCCCGTCATGTGGATCGATATTTAAAGATCAGTGATACGAAAGATGCGTTAAAGATTTCGCTTTTTCAAGGCATCAGCAACGTAAACTTTGGGTTTACCAAGAAAGATGAGCTGATCATTAGGGTTTTGCTGCCAAAGGCTTATGATGAAGATCTAAAAGTTGTCAATGTCTCAGGAGACGTATTACTTCAAGACTTGATGTTGGCAGAGGTGACCTTGGAGAATGTGTCTGGGGATTTGATCATCGAAAGTGGACGCTATGAAGAGGTGGACTTTCGGAATGTATCGGGTCAAATGATCACTTATGGCCAGGTGGAAGAGTTTCAAGGGGAGAATGTCTCCGGGAAAGTCACAGCCACCAATCTTCAAGGGCGTTTCCAAGTGGAGACGGTCTCTGGAGCCATGCATCTTCGTTCTCTAGCCCTACAAAAAAAGAGTCAGGCGGAGTCCGTGTCTGGAAAAATCACCGTGGAACTGGAAGGGATGTCAGAGCTGTCCTATGACCTATCCAGTGTCAGTGGTAAAATCCAAGTAGAATCGGGAGAAGAAACCATGGAAAGTGGCAGGTCTTTAAAAAGAAATCACTCTGATGGAGAAAAGTTAGTAGTTTCAACGGTTTCCGGGTCTATACTTGTGAAATATTAGCAAGATGTACAAAAAGTTTACAATTTGTTCATAGACTTTGTGATAATCTTATTTATAATTAGGTTATCAAGTATAAAAGGGGTGTTGTATATGAAACCATTAGTAGATGAGGATCTTTGCATCGGATGCGCCGTTTGTCCAAGTGTTGCACCATCAATGTTCGACATGAACGATGACGGAAAAGCATATCCAATCGTAGACGAAGTTCCAGCAGGTGAAGAGGATCTTGCGCAGGAAGCTGTTGACAGCTGTCCAGTAGCAGCCATCACATTGGAATAGTTTTGAACGAAAAGAGACCTTTGGGTCTCTTTTATTGTGTCTGGAATTCCTGTATAGTAGTACTATCTATAAGAAATAAAAAAATGGGTTTTGGCCAAGAAGCCGAGGACGTGTTGGAGGGCTTTAGCGCCTTCACATGAAGAACCCAGGGAAGGAGGATGTGATGATGGAGGTATTTGGCAGAAATCAGCTCTTTAAGATGATGCTACTGGCACTGGTGATTTATCCCATGGTGCCTGCAGCTTATACCCCTTGGATTGGCTTTTCTTTAGGTCTATTTTTCTTGCTTTATCTCATGATGCATCCAGATGCCTATGAGAAAATTAGGCGAGGGCGAAGGCATAATAAACTGGCCTATGGCCTGTCCAGTGCTTTGTTTATTCTGTGGTCTTTGGTGAGTTTTGCCTATTCGGTAGATCGCATGAAAACCTTAGAGGGCATTTTGATCTATAGTTCCGCATTTGTGTTGTTTCTCATTTTAAAGTATGAGCTCCATCGCCCCAATCAGATCCTTCCCTTGACTCGGGCATACTTTCTGGGGACATTTATGGTGGGACTCTATCATGGTGGGCAAGTGCTTTATGAGGAGATCGTCCAAGGAATATCTTTTGATCCTTTGACCCATACGTCTTTTTTTGACCATGGACCCGTACTGGCCTATTTTATGCTCCTCCCACTATTTCCCGCCTTAGCCCTCTACATCTTCAAAGAGAAGACCAAAGAATCCAGGTTCTATTTTTTGGTGGCGTCAGTATCGGTGATTTCTATATTTATGACGGGCTCAAGAATTGCCATCATTGGCATTTTCATCGGCTTAGCCCTATTGTCTCTCTTATACTCCCTGAAGTTTCTTCTGGCTCTTTTGCCAGCAGGGATTTTCATGGTGCTCATTCCCATTTTTTCTCATCGACATAGAAGCTTTTTCGCCATCTCTGAAGGCATGGGGCGGATTTCCTTTTATCTAGAAATCATCAAAGCCCATTGGTCTTCCATATTCTTCGGTAGAGGGTTTTTCACCATGGATGGCACCATGACAAAGTTTTTAGTAGATCGTCCAGAGCTCTTGAATCTAGGCCAGGTAAACAGGCCCTACAACACGGGGCTTCAGGTACTTCTTGAACTAGGCTTGGTGGGCCTCTTCATCGGAGGACTTATCCTATTTTTCAAAATGAAGGGGATTTTAAACTACACCAAATCCTATAAGGCTCAAGCCAACTTAAAAGTGATGTATGTTGGGGTATTTGTATCCATGGTGGTGCTACTCTATGTAGGTGCCATGGACAGTTATATGATGGATCCAAAGCTTCTCTATGCCATTGCTGCCCTCATGGGCATACTCCATGGAGATGCTAAATGGAAGGGCATTGGGAAGGTTTGATGGGAAAGAACTAAAATCCATAGATAGAAGGAGTCGTTGCAAAACTAGCTAATCTGGTTTTGTAACGGCTCTTTTTTATTGTCCGTTGGTATCTCAATAGTTTAGGAGATTCCAATAAGCAAGACACCGTTCGGACGAATCATTTTAAGA
>Ga0194136_1000638_pt1 | contig 17956 bp, 9 predicted proteins | sample TARM_MetaG_T3A_1_FD_134023 | JGI IMG/M metagenome (GOLD analysis project Ga0194136, IMG submission 134023) | Freshwater microbial communities from Pennsylvania, USA, analyzing microbe dynamics in response to fracking - TARM_MetaG_T3A_14 (version 2) | ecosystem: Environmental > Aquatic >...
ATACTATCAGTTTCTTCTGATATCGATACAATGTGAATATGAGGGTCAAGTTTCGTGATAGAATGAAGCATAACAATCACCCCTTTCACTATACTATACCCTGTTTTAAATACCCCTTATCCCAAAAAATGCGTAAGAACCATTTTAATTATGCCATATACATAACCTCATTTCATTTAAATTAACTAGGTTTTTGTTCCTAATCATACACCCAAAACTTTTGCTATAGTATCCTTTGGATGGAGCCGCAGGGACAGCGTACATTGGTTTTCTGAGTCAAGGCGCCTATCCCCGCGGCTTTCAAAAAAGACATGACTTCCCCTTATCTGAGTTGTCATGCCTGGTTGTAGTAGTTTTATTAAGTATTTTATCTTAATTTAATCATTCCCTATTATAACAATAACCTTCTTTCCAGCTCCTTGCTAACAATTTCCGCCCGCTTTTGAAAGAAAGTATCGTAATCATCATTCCAAATACCGAATGCTTCAATATCATCAATCAAATGAGTTCTCATCGTCTCTTCTAATCTATCATTTTGTTCTTCAAAAGTCATCATATAGACAGAAGGAGCCTTCGCCTTAATTTTACGTTTGTTTAAAAAGTCATCAACAATAGTGATGTTTAGAATATGATTTATGTAAAATTCATCTTCTCCTCTTTTCTTTAGAAAAGCACGAGGGAAAAAGTGATGATAATTTTTACTGTTTGCCTGCTTTAACCAGCCATTATTAATCCGTACAATAGAATGATCACTGAATGACTTCGGTTCCTGATAAGCATACAGGCATAGAATAGACTTTATATAGCTTCTATTTGCACTAAACCAACCATTTTCAATAATCGAGTCAGGTGTAACATCTACATGATAGTCGTACTTCGGAAACTCATCATTCAAGATTTTTTCTATGCGTCGTTTATCCTGCGCTAGTTTTGTCTCAACTGCAGATGAATAACGCTCTGATAATGCTGTTCTCCAGAAGAAACTTTCCAAACGATTTTTCATTTCACTCTCTGGTTTATCGGGATGATGATAGAAAAAGTAAGCGAAAGGTACAACTAACGAGTTGTAAGGTAGAATCCTTGAAACAGGGATTCGGTAATAATTCCGAAAATAGTCAACTGTTCGCTCAACTGCATCAACTACTCCATCCCACATATCAATAAACTTTTTACGATCCATTTTTAATATATGTTTCTTTGCACATTCACCCTTTTGCAGTAAAGCCATAGTTTGCAAAAAGACAATAGCTGGTATCGTATCATACCCTACTTCCTCTAACTTATCATTTACTTCATCATATTTCTCTGACAAATCAAAATCTAGTGTTGCATCAAAGGTTTTTGCTACCATAATTTCAAAAACGGAGAGATCCTTACCGCCAACATTCAACCTAGTAAAAACTTCAGTCGCTACATCTATAGATGCCTCACGTAATAGAATAGTAGAGAAACGATAAGTGTTTAACCGCTTCTGGTAATCTTCTAAAATCGAATAACTGCTTTGCGGATAATTAGCAAGTACTGAAATTCCGCCGAACAATAAGTCTTTTAATTTAATTACTTCATGCTGATCTCGATCAGTAATATCTGTAATAATAATAGAATCATCTTCACTCGCTACCAAGTCCACATACATTTCTTCAAAATCATCACTTTTATTATTATCACGAATAACTGTTAGTCCTTTTAAGCTAGCAAAGAGACTTGTCATTCTCTGCTGTCCGTCCAGAACATACTGAACTTTTGCCCCCTCAGGAGTCTCTGGCAAGAGTGCTCCCCCAATATTACGGATTGAACGTAGCCTCTCTTCTGTCTCCCATAATATAAAAGTTCCGATAGGATATCCCTTAATAATACTGTCCAACAACTTTGCAGACTGATCTTTTGACCATACAAAATCTCGTTGAAACTGTGGGATTTTAATTATTCCTTTATCAATATCATGAATAAGTGTTGAGAACGTTATAGATTGTGGTTCCGGCTGGTACATAGTACACCTCCAATATTTTTTGTATATTTACTCATTACATAATAATCTTATCATTCTGGAACATACATCTTCTGCAAAGGCAACAGCGCCCTAATATCATTCGGCATATTCTCGTACCACTTCACAGCCAAGTCAACTAATTCCTCCAAATCTACCAACCTAACAGAATTACGTCTAGCAACCGCTTCTGCTTGTGATGTAAAACCACCAGTTGAAACAAATAAACTATTAGCATCAATCGGATTTGCCCCTAATAACTGTTGAATCTCTGGTGCCGATGCAGAAGACTTACGATGCTTTACTTGAACTTTAATAATAGGCTTTTCAAATCCAAAGGCATCTTTATAAGCCAATACATCCACTCCACCGTCAGGGCCCTTTGGACTTACCCGCACATTGTAGTCCATTGCTTGCAAAAGTCCCCCGACCAGTTCTTGCATTTGCCATGGATCAAGTTTATCAACTTTGTCTTGTACCATTACCAGTGCCCTATTAACCAAGTCTTCTATTATTTCACTTTCTTCAGCTTCATCTGTTTCCTCCAGTTCAGCAAAAGGGTACTCTAATAATCTTTCAATCTCACTACCCCATTCATCTACACGGAACACTGTTAATACCGATCCTAAACTATTCTTTGCTGCTTGTGATAGTGTATCTCTAATAACTGTAGTTTCTTCCCACTCCACCCTTATATTATTTGGATATGCAGGATTCCCTATTGACTCATCATAAAAAGGATCTTCTTTTACAGTTCCAACTAGATATTCTCTAGTTTCTTTAAAATAAGTGATAACTCTGTCGTCCTTCTTTATTTTTCTACTGAAACGCCATACCTGGTTAATCCAGCTCTTTCTAGTATTAGGTTTACTATCAGCAAATACAGTATTTGCTTTATTTAACATTTCTTCTTTCGAACGATATTGTTTAGGATCGCCCAATTTAGGCCATCCAATGGAAGCAATACCCTTGTCTTTCCATATTGGAATTAATTCATTATTATCTCCCGCACGAATCATCCACCATCTCTTCATCGTTAATCCCCCTCATTAAATAAACATCAAGCCTTGATTTAATTGATGTTCAATTATTTGGCTTTCTCTTATTTCATACACAAATACACGACTCTTAACCGCTTGATAATCTTCCTCTATCATATGCTGCTTAAATTGACGTATATCGTTAGTTACTACAATAAGTCGATTATCACCATCAACTTCCTCACTGATAAAATCAACTAATCCAAAAGCCTCTTGTCTTCTTACATTTAATCTACCTTGATTTATTTCATATTCTTCAACCATTGATAAATAGTCTTCAGGTATTACACGACCAGAATCCACACTATTAGGTTCTACTCTAAATTGTGCAATCTGTTTTACTGGCTTCAATTGAATGGATCGTTGACGATCTATCTCAGTTAAACGTTCTTTACTCCGATCTTCCATTTCATCAATTTGTGCATAAGTTTGATTAATTAATGCACTGTTTTTTCCCTCTACATTTTCTTCCTGGTATTTCACCAATCGTTCTTGCAAGGTGTCCATTTGTTCTTCAAATGACTTTCTTAAAAAGACTCGCTTACGGTTTGCATAATTTTCACGTTTACGTTGAATTGACTTTAATAATTTTCTAGCATATTTAATAACATGTCGTTTAATATCCTGCTCTTCACTGTCATACGTATTTATTACATTCAGTGACTGATTAAAAAGTATATATGTTGAAACTTGTATAAACTCACCATTTTCCCGTTTACCAGTTAACATTAACTTTTGCTCAAGTTCACGGCCATTACCGTCCACAACTGTCACTTGATTTAGTTCAACTGTCATAGCTTCTGGAACCGATGCCTTCACTTCATAGAGTGGAAGCACGGCTTGCTGCATCTCTTTTGCAGTTAGTTTCATCACTAAGTTAAACAACGGGTTATCATTTTCGATCATTGGTATTAAATCCGATACTTTTGATGAAGATAAGGCAAAACGAATGGAATCATCAAAATTGAACATCAATTTCTGATCACGTGCAAAATTACGAATACGCTTAGGAAAACGGTCTATACGGGCAGTTGTGTTATCTGCTGAAATATTCAACCTCGTTCTTGTATTTTTTAATCCATCAACCACAAAGTGCCCGTATAAACGATTAGGAATGCTGTTTATTGAAACTTCATCAAAAGAACGCTTGGCCCCAGGTAAATCAAAATTATCATCTAATCGCTCACTGTGAGCCAGTTCTAATAGCCGTTTGTGTTCTTCCGATAATGTCTTTTCCATGTTTGCAATTATCTCATCTAAATCTTCACGACCTGTAATTGCTTGCTCCATAACTGAAGATAAATCTGCTTGACGATCCTCAAGTACTTCACCTATAAAATCATAAACAAGGTCTTGTCCAAGGTCTTCACGCATTTGTTCCATCTTAGTGAGTAACCGTATTAATACGTCACCTTCACGTGTATTTGTAGCAACAAGGTTAAATACGAATACTTCATTTTTCTGTCCTATGCGATGAATACGACCCATCCGTTGTTCCAAACGATTAGGATTCCAAGGAATATCATAGTTGACCATTTGGTTACAAAATTGCAGGTTAATTGATTCCCCACCAGCATCTGTAGCAATCATGATTTGTACATCATTTCGAAACTTCTCAACCTCTTCTTGACGTCTATCCATAGAAAAGTCACCAACTATTTTGGCTATCTCTGGAACGTATGCTTTTAGTTTCTTCTCTAGATAATTAAGTGTATCTTTAGATTCAGTAAAAATTAAAATCTTCTCACCTTGTGCCAACAAGCCACTTGCACCAAATAGTGTCTTCTCTAGTTCAAGATACTTGCGCTCATTTTGGCTTTGCCTGATGACATTTGACTTACGAATTAGTTGATCCAGCATTTCAATCTCTACTTGTAATTCATCTAAATCTAGTTCTTCGTATTCGCCTTCAGCATACTCCTCAAGCAATTCCTGTTCTTCGAGTGAACTATCTTCATAGTCTTCGTAATCCAATATCATCTGTTTTACTTTTTGCCCTGTTTCTAACGCTTTCTGCAGTCGTTCTTTCCGACGTACAAGTGATAAATATATTGCTTCAACAGATGAACTTAATCGACGTTGTAATATCATCATTGCAAAAGCAACGTTTGGTTTATTATTCTGTTTTGCGCGGTTAAAGTGATGTCTTACATAGTCTGTGACAGCTTCATACAAATCAGATTCCGCTGGACTTAAGTCAAACCCTAACGTTGTCGTTGTACGTTTCGGAAATAGAGGGGTTCCATCAAAGTTAACCATATTTTCTTTTAGTCGACGGATAACATACGGATTACTCTTCTCTAGAATTGAATCACTTCTATTAAGTTGCGAGAAGATATCGTGATCGATCAAACTCATCAAATGACGGAAATTTTCTTTATCCCCTTTGTGAGGTGTTGCTGTTAATAGAAGAGCATGCTCAGTATGTCTCAACAAATTTTCACCTAGTTGGAACATCTTTGTCCGCTTCACTTTGCGTTTCTTTTGACCGACTGTATACGCGGCCATTTTATGCGCTTCATCGACTATGACTAAATCAAACTGCGAGTTAATAATCATGTTTTTAATATCTTCTCTGGATGCCCAATACATCGATGCAATAACTTGCTGATGCATATCAAACGGATTCAGTTCACCTGAAGCATCCAAATAAGAACGTGTAATGATTAAAAAGTCTTCATTGAATTTTTCTTTTAATTCCGTTTGCCACTGTTTCAATACAAGAGGTGGTACTAAAATCAATGTCTTTCGAATCATGTTTCGTGCCTTCAATTCTCGGATAAGCATACCTGACATTATCGTTTTACCTGCACCTGGATCATCAGCTAATAAATAACGCACTTGGGGTGCTTGTAGCATTTTTCCATAAACCGCTTCGATTTGGTGTGGCAAAGGTATCATATTCCTATTTCCTCGAGCCCGTGATTGTGAGTATTCTTTCTCTGTTCGTAATACATGGTATTGTAAGTAATGTTGAAATCTATTTTTTAATTGATCTGATGTATCTTCTTCAGAGTAACGTTCAACTTCTTCTAATTGATGTTTTTCAAGATAATTTTCAAAGTATTGATTAGACTCTCGACCAACAGCTTCCACTAAATATAAATCATCATCAATGTTTTCAACATGTTTGATTTGGACGGCTTCTGGCCAGAAAGATGCTCCAACAATTTCACCTTTTTTAAGCAAAAGTAACACCCCCGTTTCCTTTTTGACTTAATATAATGCTTCATATAATCGTAAGGTAAATTCTTCTTCCAAGTATGGCTCATTACCTTTCTTGGTCACAGTCTCTACTCTTAAGATACATGTTTCACCTATCTTGTAATGCTTTTCGACTAAGTTAAATATTACTTGCCTATTACGATCACGATTTTCACCTTTTAGATCAAATACGAGTTCTACTTCATTAGAGATTCGTTCATCACCTTGGTAAAAAGCTATATTTACTTTTCGTGAAGTAAAGTTGTCTGTAATACTTTGCTCTTGATAGAAAGAAACCGGAATACGGTAATTTGTAATCACTTTATTAATCATTGCTACTGCAATATCAACTGGTTTCCCTACTTCGATACGACGATAATCTATTAATGGGACAACCGCTTCCTGTGGTAAAGCTCCTCCATGAATAAATTGAAGGCCTCCACCAGTTTTAAATCTATTGATACTTTTTGCTAAAACAATCTCAACATTTTGTAATGGTGATTGCCCTTCAGATAATTTAATCGACCCCTCTGGAACAGATAAATTGTGTCCGATAGCAAAACGACGATTATGATCTATTACTTCCCCTTCAACAGCTGGAATTTTCCCATGGTTTTCTATTTGTTTGAATTGGAATAAGAATCCATGATCCGCTGTAATAAAAATCCGTTTTGCTTGCAGACGTGATAATCGGTCAACCGCATATTGTAAATCTAGAATCGCCTGATCTACGGCTCTGTAAGTTTCACGTTCTGACTTAGCTGAGTCTCCAAGAGCATCAATATGATCATGATATAAGTAAACAAGGCGTTTTCCTTTCAATAGTTGATCAGCTTCACTTGCCTTCATATCGAGTAGTTCCTTTAATTTTAAAACTTCGGTTTGTGACTCCGCTGACTGTATAATACGACGTCGATTATCTATACCTTTAGTTGATTGTCCATCTGCCAAGATACCTCTCTTTTCGTCTACTGATAGTTCACGATGTGGTAACAATGACGCCATTCCCAGTTGCGTGTACGTTGGGTAACTAGCTGCCAGCGGATGAATACTTGATTTCCCATTTTCTCGTTCTTTTAATTGTTCATAAAGTTCATAAGCTGCTTCAGATCGTAAAGCATCTGAAATAATAATGAACACCCTTGTTTGTTCCTTCTCTAAAATAGGGCGAACCTTCTGAGCAAAGAATCTTCGTTGTGGCATTAGTTTAGATACATAACCATCTTCCAGCCTGAAATTCATTTCCTCTGAAATTCGACGCAAATATTCGTTTTCGTACCAATTTGTCAAATGGCTTGCAATCTCTTCTAGTATTTCTTTTGCATCAAGGCGTGTAAAATGATGCATAAAATGACGGTAGGCATGATCGATTTCATATAAGGATTTTACATAGTTTTCATATAGGTCTTCTGCTTGATACAAACGATTTACAACTGGTTTTAGCTTTTCAAGTCGAATTGCTTCAAATAGTGTTTCATACAGAGCTTTTAGTCTACCTTTTGATCCCCAAAAGGTTTGTAAACGTTGCTCAATTAAAGATAGACGTTCATCCACGTGAATTGTTTGATGAACCAATTCATCGATGCACTTTTCAATGATAAGTGCATCAACAACTGGGAATGTATCAACTAGCTGGTAGTTTTCTATATCGTGCTTAATTAACACATCTCTTACCTGATATACTTTTTCCCATTCTTTAATATGTTCTTCAAGCGCTATTCCATCATGTTGTAACCACTCTTCAACGAATAATGCGCAAATGTTAGGTGAAGACGATGCCCATTGAGCCTCCCAATCCTCAACAGTAAAACCAGCATTCTGCTGAAAGTGTTGATAGATCAGAACATTTATAAGCTGCACTAATGGTTTATTATCTTCTTCTAGTGTCACGCCAAAATAGCGACCAATGATTTCAAGTGCACGTTCTAAGGAAAAATTGCGCTTTAGTTGTTTCAACAACTCATTTTCTTCCTTTTGTAAGTCATTCAAAAGAAGTTGACGTGCAATTACTCTTATATCAGCTACAGAGGCTTTTACTATGACAGCCATCATACTAAGTTCAAACTGATAGTCATCAGCATGCTTAGGCAATATTTGATTTAATTTTCTTTTTCTCTCTTTACTACCGAAGAACAAAGGATATTGTTCCATCATTGGACGTAATACATGATCAGATACTTGTAATTCTTCTGACAACATTGCAGTTTCGTCAGCTTTGAACTCAGTGCTATATGACAATATATCTAGTAGCATATTATCTTTATCATTCGGCTTCGCTTCATCAGAATAAATTAAAAATGAATCCGCTGTTCGTTGAAGTTCAATTTCGACCTTTAACTGAAAAAAATTATTATTAGTTAATTGTCTTACCTCAATGTCCTCTAACTGTTCTTTTAGTTCCTCAACACTGACTTGTGATTGAGGATCGTACCAGAAAACAATCGATCGTTCTTTTATTTTCTTCTCTTGTTGTATTTTCTCTTTTAGCTTTTCAATGACATTCACGGATTTCACCTCTTTATGTAAAGAGAAAGAGGAGAATACCCCCTCTTTCAGTTATTTGATCTTTGCTAGGACTTCATTGAACTTGGCATAGTTTACCTTAACACCATCATCTAAATCAATATCAATTTGTTCATTAGCATAAGTAGCTAATTTCTTATCAAATTCTTGTAGCTCCTCAATCTTTTTCTGATAGGCTGTTTTTGATTTTTCAAGATTGCGTTTGTCGGCTGGCGATAAACTAGGATTGGCTAAACGTGTATCAATCATGTCAATTTCATTTTGATATTTTGATTGAATCTCCTGTAAATGTTCAAAGCGAATTGTTGCCATAGTATCTAGTTGATATCGATGCATATAGATAAGTGTACGTAACCCTTTTTGTTTTCCTGAATCAACTAACCAATAAATCGGCCGTTTTTGATAAGTCTTACAATGGTCGTTGAAAAATTCATCTAAGAAATAACGTCTTAATCGTTCCTCTGGTGACTCATTTTTCTTCACTTTGAGTGATTCAGCTAGCCATTTCATATTTTCATCTACGGTATTGGAATTAAATGCTACTGATAAGAACTCACGCAAACGTACGATAATATCGTTATCAAGATAATGGTCATCTGTTAATTGAATTAAACCATCTGGGTTCGGTTTGAATGTATCATACTTCGATTCATCAAAGTCGCCACCCGCATAGGAAAGACCTTCAAAATCTAAGGAATAACGACCCATGACGCAGCCTATAAAATAAGATAAAAACGACTTAGTATTATTAATAAGGCTTTCATCTCTTATAGTAATGTCTTTTTCTTCAATATCAGGAGATATTTCACCTTCTAAACCATAAGTTTTGATAAATATTTTATTTAATCTCTGTTCATTCTCTTTCAATTGGTGGATGTAATTATGGACATTTTCTTTCCAACTACTATTTATTTCAGAAAGTTTATCATTTATTGGGGCATAAGTTATAAACGGGTGTTTCTTAAAATCCCATGAGATTTCATACGATTCCCATTCATCCTTGGCTATTTGTATGCTACTTTCCACTAGTTCTTTAACCAGATTACTGTTAGTTGGGTTAATAATAGGTAAGCTTTTCAGATCGCCGGTTTGAAAACTTATAGTTGGATTTAATAGTTCTAACATTTCACTTGTAACTTTTGATGTTAAAAAACCTAAAACTATTAATAAAAAATCTTTATCATTAGTAAATAAAGAAGAACCTTTAACATCAAAAATAAAGCCTTTAGGTGTATATCGTATTCCAAAATACTGTGAGTTAACATCTGACCACGTCAAACCTTCTCTAAAATAAAATCCAATATTTTTAACCGTTCGAGTATAATTTTTGTATTTGTTGGCAGCAAGTTCTTTTATTTCTTCCCCATCATTCTCCCAATTTACTACGTAATATTGATTACCATACCACTTTCTATAAGCTCCTCCTTTGTTATATGGAAACCATTTTCTTTTACTATTTTTAGCTTCCTCAAGGTTGGACATATTAAACCCTATATCTTTAATATCAACTTCATACCAAAAACGTAAAAACCTATCATTATCCCCGGTTTGTAAACCTGCTCTTGGCTGAGCAAGACCTCCCAGTTCATTATTATTTTTAAAAGCAGTTTTGACTGATTCAGTTGCCCAATATGCTATACGAAGACCAGGGAAATCAAAAAATTGCTTACTTTCATAAATGTATTTATAAGACATATTTCCTTTAGCTGCTTCTCTAACTAAAAAAGGCTGATCAACTGATTTATTTTTAGAAAGTTTAAGATAAACTCCTATTGTATTCTTTGTTTGTTTATGTGTCACAAAAGAACAAATAGGAACAGTAGCTTCACTAAATGCTGAATAATCCAATTGAATAAGGCTTGATATTGCAGATTCTTGTAAAAGGTTCCTTCTTAATTTTTCATGTGTAGATATAAACATCCATGTATATGGGGTAACTAAAGCAGAATATCCATTATTTTTAGTCATATTTTTAGCCTGATATATAAAAGAAGAATATAAATCTGCTTTATAATTTCTAAACTCTTGGTTCATGAAATTTTTTAATTCCTTATTATATCTACTATGATATGGCGGATTAGTCACAACTACATCATACTTTTCACACAACAATAAGGACTGTTGTAATACAGGTAATAACTTTTCTGTTAATTCGTTAGAATAAGATTCATCAAGTAAATCAATTTTTTGTTCATCAAGGTCATATATCCGTTTCATCCATACTTCACAAGGGATTTCAATAGGATTAATTAACGAACCGAATTGTTTCCCGTTCCTAAATTGATTTAACAATTCTTTGATTAATGACTTTTCTGTTTCACCTTTTGCAAAATAATCAATAGCTTCTTCTGATAACGATTGGTCAGCATCTACAATTTCATATACATTAAGCTTTGGACTTTGACCCTTACGACTTAACCTTGAGATAAAACGTGGTTGTTTTTCGGCAGCCTTCATCAGCAATGCAAAGTTCGCGATTTGTTGCGCACGTTTATCAATATCTAGTCCATATAAGTTATTTTCTAAAATTAGCTGTGGGATTTCCCTTGATGGATAACCTGCTTCTTCATACATGTCGTATAACATTTCAAAGGCGTATATTAGGATATGACCCGATCCACAAGCTGGATCTATAATTTTTAAATCTTCTAATGACTCGAACTCCGGATATAAATGATGATTTTCTTCATGTTTTAAATAATATTCCCAATACTGAGCCAACTGGTTGTCTTCATACTTTTCATCATATAGTTTCCCTAATGAATTTTGAACCATATACTGTACAATCCACTTTGGTGTAAATAATTGTGTAACCACAGGCAGGTCTTCCTTTTTAACAGCATTGTTTTTAAGTCCCCCAACCCGTTCTTTCTTCTCAGACATATAATATTGGTAAAGCCAGCCCAATACTTCTACATTATCTGAACGAGAACCATCTTCTTCAAGCTGATAAAAGTTTTCATCAGTTAAATCATTAACAATTTTTCGTACGATAGATTCTTGGTCTAATAAATAATCTGGTAATAATAATTCTGTATAATTATCAATTCTTTCAAATAAGAAAGGTAATAGTTTATTCAAACTATTACATTGAGCAACAAACAATGAACGATAAGCTTGCTCATTCTCTCCTTTTTGTAACAATTCATTTATTTGTTCATGATCGACATCCAGATTCATCGTTTCAAATTGAAGTAAAATATCCGGTTCGTTTTTACCAGTATTGCTCGATAATACATTAACTCTATCAGGTAAATAGTTATTTACTTCCATATAACGAATTGCGATAATTCGGTTGAACCATGTATATGCTACTTCTTCTATAAGCTGATCATAACCGACAGCATTTAAGCGTTGTTGTAACGTATAGAAGGACTGCTTCATTTCCGTGGAAAAAGACTTGCCGTTCACAAATAGTTGTCCATAGTTTTCCTCAATCTTAAATTCTACATTATCTTTGGTAATACCGTATTGTTCTGCTTTTAAAGAAACCTTTTCAAGCAAGTCACGTCTAGCTTCTACCGCAAATTTCTTTAATTCTGCTTTATTCATTGTTTCACTCCTATATGTATAGGTGCAGAATGCTCATCTGCACCATAATCTATTACTTCACGAAATAATGTGTTTGCAGCTCTTTGATTAGGCTTTGCTTTAACGACTCAATAGCACGTTCTAAATCTTCTTCAGATTCAATTGTATCTACCTGACTAAAGAAAGAGGTATATAATTCTTGCTCACTAATTTTCCTCGGTTGTCTTTTAACAGTTTCTGAATCATCTATTAAATCCTTAAGCATTTGGCGAGCCTTTGTTGTTGTTGCATCCACAAGCTCATTAAGCTGTTGCTGATTGATTCGAGCACTTGATATACGTTCACTCTTTTTTATTTTCTCATGTAGCTGATTTGCTTGATTTTTTTGTGATTGAATATATTCTACAATGCTTTCATACTGGTTATATTGATTGGCTAAGTTATCAAGTTGATTCAATGATTTTTCGGATTGAACGATTACAGCTTGTTTTTGTTTAATAGTTTCTTCTTGAGTGATCTTGTATAAAACATCTGTCAACTTCGGCAATTGGCTGATTTCTTTTGTTGGCTCTTCTTGTAATAAAATCCGTTTCATACGTTGAGCTGTTTCTTCTAACTCTTCATTATGAATAATTTCTATGTCTTGCTTATGGTCTTTTAGAGCCTGAACCGCTTCATCAAATTTAACAATTGGATTTCCTTCATAGAATCCTTGCAACGTCTCTAAAATGTCATACCACTCTTCTATATCATCTTCATATTGAATAAACGTACGGCAGAACTGTTCAGAATCACGGATTGCAAGTAGTTTTTGAGTATCATTCACAATCGTTCGTATATCACTTTCACCTGGGTATGGATACTCACTTGTTGGGTCTTGTTGGCGTCTTCTTCCTCGAATCTTCTCTATCGGTTGTACAAATTCTTCTTCTATCTTTTCTCGAATTAATTCTTCATAGGCGTCATATGTGTCATACGTTTGTGTATTCGAAAAGAAATCACGGACTAATGCAATAAGATCTTGTTTAACCTGGTGATCCATCTCTACTATTGGTAATACAACAATACGATCACGTTCCGAAATCTTCTCTAAACGGTCATAGAATTGATTGGACTTAGGGTTAAAAGCTTCACCTGCATAAGTGAAACGAACCTTTCCAGCATTCATTAATCCCATTAAAATACCAATTGTATCTTGTTCCTCCCAACCATAAGGGACAGTCTTATACTTTTGTACGACTTGTTTTAAGGTACGCTGGTCATGGGAACGCTCAAGTTCCTCAATAAAATGCTTCACTTCATCAATTGCATTTTTATTTAGGTCACTAAATAAGCTTTGTTGTCCTAAGTTCTCTGCCACTTGTATCCATTCACTCTTACTATTTTTGAAAGAAATAGGTTCTTCTATATAATGGAATTTTGTATAAGTGTTGCGAATTAGCATGTCCATGGCTTGATCAACTTTACTTTCGAAAGCCCCGTTAAAATCACGGCGTTGACCTTGGATATAAAATTCAGCATTCTCACAGGCTTTCTTTAACAATACTGCTGCTTTATCCTCATATTCATCAACTTCAGTAACTTTTGTTTCGAAAATTCTTTTTTGTTGTGGACTTGTTGTGCTTGACTGCTTACGTCGCACATAACTAGTCACTTGTTGAATATAAGCTAAAGCACTTTCTCCTTCAGCAACAAGGTCTTTGTCTAGAAGAATGATTAAATGTCCAGAATTAGCTTGTAAAGCTGCTTCAGAATCTGTCATACCTTCAGAAAAAACTTGCATCGTTAATTCATGATTCATTTGACCTTTTACGTAATTATCAAACCGCTTATTATAATCAAAGTGTTTGGTTTGTTCCTTATACTTATATTCATACTTAGGATAACGATACATCTCGTTAAAAAAGAGGTTTCCTAATCGTTCTTTAACAGCTGAGGAATTATATTCTTCTACGCGAATTTCACGATTAATTTCTTGCTCCTCATCTGATAAGAATGAATAAGATCCATCCGCATGTTGTTCGATGAACATTGCCATTTGAAGTCGGTTTAGTGACTCTTTAATACGATATTCTAAAGGCTGGCGTTCATCATAAACTGTCTCCACCATAAGTGTCGCAATATTACTAGGAGTAGATTTTATATCATCTATCCCTTTGATTAGATAAAGTACTTGTAATACCTTTACATCATATTCTTCTAAACCTTCATTATTTCTAGCTCGATCCTGTGCTCTTGATATGGTACTTGTGATCGGTGACTCCAAATAATCGCGAATAGATGGATAAAATTCTGCCATCGTCACCATATTATCGACATTTTCCTCGGCATTTAATTGTGCTGCTTCCTGAAAGGCTTTAAGTAAGGAACGTTCACCACGTGAAGTGTGCTGTCCACCTTCCCCTAGATTACGGATCTTAGTAAAGATTTTTTGTAATAACTCAATTTGATATGGCACGAACGGATAAAATGCTACAAATTCATCTATCGAACGATAACCTGAACGTAATTGAGTATTCTGCTTATCAAATGCTAAACGATTATGAATTAATTTCCCTTCTTGATCATGAATTGTTTTTAATGTATCTGCACCAATATCCTCTTTTTCTAAAAGACGTTTTTTGATAACCTCATCCGTATTCGCACTAGATAAGTTAATTTTAGTTTCAAATCTGCCTTGAATCTTTGAAAAGTCTTTCGTAGTGTCAAGGTCTGAAACCGTTGCTTCTAGTTTTTCCTGTGACGTTACGATCACCCATGCCTGTCCATGGCATAAATCGCCCAAACGTTCAGTTATTGTTTGTAGATTTAACATTAAGTTTGTATTGTTACCAACATATTGACCAACCTCGTCAGCTAAGAAAACGATTCGATAATCTGGCCCTTGCTTTTTACAATGATCGGCCACCAATTGGGCTACTGAATCTGCATCAATGGAAAACCACTCACGACTCATAATAAAGAAACTTTCTGCCGTATCAGGGTCATAGCCGACTGTCTCTAATGCTTGAATGATCTTCTTTTTTCTAAGCTTAATTTTCAAACGGAATTGTTCCCATGTCTTACCGTTTTGATCAAGAATGGCTTGTTTAAAAGCATCATAAGTTCCATCGTTATCTAATTGGCGCTCCATATCAGCAACCCATAATGTATCTGAATAACCTAAATGATTATTAAATACTCTTAAAAAGACTTCAATGATCCGTTCCTTTTCTGCATCCTTAGATGAAGACGTGGAACGTGAATCAATATTGAACAATAAGGCATCTGTTCTCTTTTCAGATACCTTTTCCATCATACGTAGCAACTCTTGGTTTTGAGTTTTCTCTCTAAAGTAATCAGCTGGTGTTCTATCTGTAATCGACTCATTATGTAACAAGTAGGATAAAATCTTTAAGAAATGTGATTTACCAGATCCAAAGAAACCAGATATCCATACCCCTACCTTTGTAGATGGTTGATCATATACAGCTAAATAATTACGATAAAACCGTTCTAAATAATGTTCACTTTCTTCTGTTAAGACATATTCATCTAATTCCGTTTTAACTACGTCTTCCTCAATTTGTTCAGCTTGCACAACATTATTAATTGGACGGAATATGTCTTTTAGAAATAAATCTTTTATTTGCATATCGATACCCCCTAAGAAATACGTGACAATTGATAGTCATCCTCATAGTCAAGAATGCCAAATAATTTTAATCGTAACCCTGTAAATTCACCTGGATAAAACAAAACAATTGTTTTTTTATACCCTTTACTGGACACAGCTTTTAGTAATTGACTAGATCTTAAAAATGGGTGCGCTGACCCAACTCCTGTTATAAAAATGAGATCCGCTTCCTCTGTTATGTCTTTAAATTGCTGAATCATTGTATTACTTTCATTTAAAATCGGTTCAAATACATCAATCAAACCTTGCAATCCTTCCTCTTCCTCCATTTCAAATAATTCTTCTAACTCATCTTCATCAAAAAATGAAAGAAGAAACTCAAATAAATTAACTTCTTTGATATTTATTTTTGTTCGCTTCAACATGTTCTCTATGTACACACGAACTTGCAATTCATCTTTTGGCGGATAGTCTAATACAAAATGAGGAATATCACTTCCAATCCCTTTTGGGTTCGTAAAACCATCTTGTATAATCCGCTTCTCCATTTGCTCTAATCGTTCATATGTCGATTTCATCCTTCATTCACCTTTTCTAAAACTGTAAAGGAATATAGTAGGGGGATACTCCTCTCAGCATAAGTTTTTAAAGACTGACTTATATGTAGTGGATTTACGTTGTATTTTGTTTGGTCAATCTTTTCAATCATCTTTGATTCCCTAAAAAATAACAACAACGTGCTGATAAGACGTTTTATTGTATCGGGTCTCCAGTGACTAACTTTATCGTTAATATTTGCCTTACCTTCAAAGAAATAATGAAAATCATTTCTATATAATGGTTGTTGCTGTTCATATTTATAAACAATAACTTCTAAGTAAAACTCTAATGGTATTCGGTATACGTATAAAAATGAATATAATGTTAGTGCTTTCCTATCATAGTCATTAGCTTCTAAAAAATACTTCTTCATTTCATCGTCAAGGGAAGATGCACGATTATAGACCATATTAAACCGATTTTTAATACTAATTGGACTTCTCAACTGAAATAGATTACCATCAGTTACTTCCTCTAATATTTCTTTCTTTGCTTTTCCTTCTAACATTAATGTAAGGACAGTAGCGATGTCATTTTCAGACCACTTTTCTTTAGTAAATCCTGCAGAATACTCCATGTCTTATTTCCCTCACCCAACTTTCTTATTTGACGTTAGATTGGCTAATTACTTGATCAACGACTTCAAGTCTACGTTTACCACACTGCTGACGAAGAATTGTTGTATAAACACCTTCCTTCATAAACTTACTTGTATTAGTGGTATACAACTGTTGAATCAATTCAATCATTTTCTTCTCATCTATCTCATCTTCCCAGTATTTATCTATTACTTGATTAATAGTAGTTGCTAAATCCCTTTGTGTTTTTTGAAACAATTTAACTTCCATATTGAAGTCACCTACTCTTACTTTTTTTATACTTTATCTTTATTTTATATCTAGTTCTAGAGTAACACAATAGATAAGAAAAAACACATAAATTTTCTGTCGGTTCCACCCTATATATATGAATGGGGGGTATACTACCTTTTCATGCCCCACCCCTTTTATAAGCCGTTATTTATCCAATCGGATAGATGACGGCTTCTTTTTTATTTTACAGTGACGACACGCGTGGTGAGAGGAGCGCATTCATGAAAGGAGGGTAAAAATGAATGAATCATTAGCACGTATCCTTCTTAGTGCAAAAGAAATGGACAAGTGGGTTACCGTGAATTTCCTGGTAAATTATAGCATACAACAGGTGAATTTTTTGGATTTAAAAGATCAGGGCTTACTTTTGGTTAGCCAGAGTAAAACGAGTGGATTCTTGTTGAAGTTGACGCTAAAAGGTTATCACTACTTTAGATAATCATCTCAAAATGCTTTAAACAATAACTCAACTTTCGCACCCCAAAATCGGCAGATAAGCCTTGATGTAACTAGGTAAGGCATCAAACCATTGTTGGAGTTGACTTTTGATAATATTTTGTATTTTATTATTTGTTTGTTTAAG
>Ga0194136_1000639_pt1 | contig 17947 bp, 16 predicted proteins | sample TARM_MetaG_T3A_1_FD_134023 | JGI IMG/M metagenome (GOLD analysis project Ga0194136, IMG submission 134023) | Freshwater microbial communities from Pennsylvania, USA, analyzing microbe dynamics in response to fracking - TARM_MetaG_T3A_14 (version 2) | ecosystem: Environmental > Aquatic >...
AATGATATATGAAGGGGAAAATTATTAAAGTCAGGGTATAATACAATTATTATCTATATTAGTACTAGTATAGGGTTTAGAGCAGTTACTGTAGTAATGTCAATGTGTTGGCGTTTTTAAACTCTTGTAAATACATGTTAATATGCTGTATACTAAAGTAATATAGAATGTCAATTGGGAGGGGATGATAGATTATGGGAAAATCTATTCTTGACGAGGCACAAAGGTGTCTTCAGTGTAAAAGGCCACTATGCCGTGAAGGTTGTCCGATTAGTACTGATGTTCCAGGAATGATTAAATTATTGTTAGAGGGAAATATCCAAGAGTCCGGGGAGAACTTATTTAAAAACAACCCCCTATCTGTTGTCTGCTCATTAGTATGTCATCACGAGAGTCAATGCGAGGGAAGTTGTATATTAGGTAGAAAATCAAGTCCAATTAGAATTGGTGAGATAGAAAATTATATATCAGATTTCTGTTTAGATTCAATGGAATTAAAACCTAAGGAAAAGCTAGAAGGAAATATCGGCGTTATCGGATCTGGTCCAGCGGGTATTACGATGGCTTTCATGCTTGCTTTAAAGGGATACGATATAACAATCTTTGAGGGTCACGATAAGATTGGAGGAGTATTGAGGTATGGTATACCTGAATTCCGACTACCCAATAGTGTTATCGAGAGACTTAAGGTGCAACTATTGAAGTTAGGTGTCAAAATAAGGCCAAATACCATGGTAGGTACCGTATTAACTATTGAAGAACTGTTCAGAGATGGATATGATGCAGTTTTTATTGGCACTGGGGTATGGAAACCTAAAAAAATTGGTATAAAAGGTGAGAGTCTTGGAAATGTTCACTATGCAATTGATTATTTAAAAACCCCAGAAGTATATGATTTGGGAAATAAGATTTGTGTTGTAGGTGCTGGCAATGTAGCTATGGACGTGGCACGTACTGCCTTAAGAAGGGGAGTCAAGGAAGTTTATATAATGTACAGAAAAGGTTTTGAAAATATGTCAGCCTCTGAACAGGAAATCCATTGTGCTAAAATGGATGGAGTGAAATTTGAAATATATAAACAACCGTTAGAGTTTACAAAAGAAGGCGTTATTTATATAAATTCCGAAAAAGTTGATAACGATGAAGAAATTGAACCAGAACAAGAATTATTTCCATGTGACTCAATAATCGTCGCAGTTAGCCAAGGCCCAAGGAGTAATATAGTGGATACATCTAAAGGTATAGAACTTAAAAATAATGGATTAATAGCTGCTGATGAATCTGGTAGAACAACGAGGGAAGGTGTATTCGCCTCAGGGGATGTTGTAACAGGAGCAAAGACAGTAGTAGAGGCGGTTAAATATACTAAAGATGTAAGTGATGTAATACATGAATACGTTCAAAACAAAAGGCGTGAATCTAAAAGTTAGTCAAGATATGCATTTAAGAACTTTATACAAAGGGAGAAATATAATGGAATGTAGATTAGGGTGTGCCGCATGTTGTATTGCACCATCAATATCTTCTAATATACCAGGTATGCCCAAGGGGAAACCTGCTGGAGTTAGATGTATTCAGCTAACAGAGGATAATAAGTGTAAACTGTTTGGAAAAGATGAGAGGCCAAAGGTATGTGGAGACTTAAAATCCTCCAAAGAAATGTGTCGCAAATCTTCAATGGAAGCTCATGCATATTTAGTAGAACTTGAGGAAAGCACTGCCCCTAATAGAACTTAATATTAGTTATGAATATTTATAGTTATTATATAAAGAGGACGTGAAAATTCACGTCCTTCAGTAAACTAGAAGTGTTTTTTAAATTTATACAAATTTATACTTTAGGTGGTGACCATTGGGCATAATTTTTTTAACTCCCTATGGAACTCATCTTTGCGCCATTTTTCAGTATAGATTTAAAGTCATATATTTTTTCTTTAGTTTCTTTAGATAATTGAGATTTCATGGTATCATCAACTAGCATCTTCCTTACACTGAATTATTGGAATTATGGTAATCTCTTACTTCTTGTACATGTCCATTTGCAAAGGTAGCTGATGGCATAATAAAGTTAATGAAAGTGCAGTAGATACAATTAATTTAGTGATTCTCATATATTTACCCTCTATATAAAAATTTGAAAACACGTGATAACGAACAGAAATAGTATAACAATATTTGGTGATAAGGAATAGATAGGTTATATAGGAAAATTAACACTCTTAGAATGTGATTGTTTTTGGTATGAAAATGTAAGTAAATCGTATTATTTAACTATGACAAATATCTTGAAGGTGATAATTTTGAAAAGGCGTATAAAAGTATTGAAGATTTTTTTAGTTTTGGTGCTATTAACAATATTTGTAATGGTAAGTATACGGGTACCTTTGTTCAATAGAATTGAGTTTATTACGTTTGTAGAGGAACTTGAGAATCAGGAGAGCATGGGCATAGCTTTTATATGTGCTACTGTAATAGGCAGTGTATTTTTTATTCCAATTTCATGGTTTAAGGCCCTGGGTGGAATCTATTTTGGAGTGAAGCACGGCTTTATTTTTTCTTTAATTGCTGGAGTAATTAGTTGCGGTGCTACATTCTTTATTTCAAGACTTTTAGGACGGGAATCTATACTTCGTTTGTTTGATAAGTATCTTAAGAAAAAGTTTTGGGTAAAATATAGGAGATATTTTGAAGAAAGAGAATCAATTGATTTTACATCAATTTTTCTTATACGTAATGCCTTTTTTATCCCGTTTTCATTAACCAATTATATCTTTGGGGTTACGGATGTATCCTTTGCAAAGTATATGTTAGCTAGTTTTTTAGGAATGATACCCGGTACATTCCTGTATACTTACCTATTTGCAAAATCTTTAAATATTAAAGAGAACCCCATAGAACTAATACCACCCTTAGTAATTGTGTTAATCTACTTTACTATTTCTTATAAAATTAATAACAAAATGAAGTTGAATGAAGAAAATGCACATTACTAGGCGTAATCATATACGCAATCCTACCATTCCTATGAAACCCACAAATGTTAAGCCTGTTTCATATAAAACTCTGTAATGAAATCAGTTACTAAGTATCAGAAAAAAGTGCCTAGTTGAGACTCGCAGTATTATGTCAAATAATAAGATACCAATAGATGAGTATATAGTAGTTAAATATATTAAAAGGACGTTAGAAACGTCCTTGAGGTTATCGAAAAAGTAAAATAAATCTAAAAAGCGAGGAAATCCAAAAAGGGTTTCCTTTTTTTATTTAATAGGAAAGTCCTACTTTCCTATTAAATAAAAAAAAGAAGCTATGAAAAAATCATAGCATGACAAAAATACCTAACGCTAAAAGTATTAGATTACTTTTTGGTATTTGTAAAGAACACCACGAATACCAGTATAAGATTTAGGTGTCATAGTACCATCACAAAGTTGGCAAAATGGCTGTGGTGGAATAGACGAATCAAGACCATCAAACATATTATCTTCTTCTAGTTGCTGTACAATGAAACGAGGAACCCATAGTGAATAATTACATTTAGTGCAAATAAACTCAATCAAATCATCATTTTTTGAAAAACCTTCAAGAATATTCATAATCAATCCTCCATAAAGTGCTAAATAAATTACTAAGCACTATTATACAGACGACGAGTTAAATTATCAAGATATGGGTTAGATCTTGATTGAAAAATATCTACCAGTTCCATTGTATGTCCACAAGAGCAACAAAGAGGGTCAGTGCCAAAAGCTAGAAGAATACGTGCTCTCCAATGTGAATGCCTTTTTCTAAAGTGTATTTTCTCTTTGCTATCTAAGCGATAAAGTAGAGAAGAATGGATATATTTTTTAGCATAAAGACCATAATAGCGAATCATTTTAAATTGTTCTTCAGGAATATGTATTATTAATTTTTTAATAAATTCAAAAGCATGTACTTTCTCAGTAACACGTTTATTATCCTCATGACGGTCATAATAAAAAGTAACAAATTGACCATCATAATCAAGAATACGAGATTGAGCCATAGCAGGACGACCAGTGTAACGGATAATATATTTAACAGCATCAAGAGATTTAGATTCCATATTAGATTTAGCGTACACATAAAAACCATCCTTGTAATTATTAAATAAATAAGTTTTAAGTGTATAAAAAGAAGAACCTAATTTTTCATGAAGTAATGAAAGTATAGTAGCTTGCCAGCGTTTGCGAAGCATATTAAATGGAATATGCTTAACCTTACGCCATACAGTTTTAGTACCAGAAGCACCTTCAGTTAAGAGCATATGGATGTGAGGATTCCACTTCATGTCACGTCCAAAAGTATGAAGAGTAGAGATGAAGCCAGGTTTAAAATCTTCTGATTTATTGAGTTTGTAAAAATATGCAAAGATGGTATCAGCAGAGGCCTTAAAAAGCAAATGTAATAATGACCTATCCCTGAGAAAGAAGATGCGAAGCTCCTCAGGTATGGTAAATACAATATGCCTATGGGTACAGCGAATTAATTTAGAAGAAATGGATTCAGCACGATCTTGAGTATATTTAGCTCCACAAGAATTACAAAAACGACTTTTACATGTAAATGCAACATGCTTAAACTTACTGCAATGGTCACAATAATATAGAGCATGTCCCATAGATGGGTCACCACATTTAATAACTTTAGCAACATTTTCAAGGACAGCAGAACGAATGGGATAACCTTGAGCAACGAAGGAATCCCAATGATCTGCAAATACATCTTTAATTTTAAAAGCTTTATTGCTCATAAGTATCACCAAGATATTTATAGCAAAAAAACAAATATATTTCAATACAAAAAATACGCAAAGTTAAAAAAATTTGTTGCAAAGTTTTTAACGCGTCGTAGACGCTATTTTTATGTCGAATATTATAGTATGGGGGTGCTTCTAAATGATGACACGCAATAAAAAGGAAAATCAGCAACTTAAAATGGAATTTGTTATGCTAGAACAATTGGTAAAAGCAGATCATGATCTAAGGAAAATAGATAAGCATATTGATCTTAGTTTTGTTTATGATTTAGTAGCACCATTTTATGATCATGTGCAAGGACGTCCGTCGATTGATCCAGTAGTACTGTTTAAAATGTCGCTAATACAAGCATTAGATGATATAAAGTCTGAAGAAAAATTAGTTGACGCAATCCATCACAATATGGCATATCGATGGTTTCTGGGCTATGGTTTAACAGAGCAAATACCAGACCATTCAACAATCAGTCACAACCGTGCTGTTCGCTTTAAAGATAGTACAATCTATGAAGAAATATTCAATGAAATTGTATTGCAAGCGATTGCTGCAAACTTGATAAAAGGAAAAATAGTTTATACTGATTCAACACACGTACGTGCAAACGCGAGTAATTCAAAGTATGAAAACATCACAGAAGAGCGTGTAATCACAGAAGATGAATCCTTACTGATGCTCATTAATGACAAGAGAGCAAAACATGGGCAAAAACCTTTACTTTCAAAGGCGCCCAAAGTTGAAGAACATTCAAGAAAAGTGAGTAAAACAGACCCAGATAGCGGATTTATGCATAGAGATCGAAAGCCAGTTGGTTTTTATCATCTTGTTCATGCAACAGTAGATAGTAAACACAACATCCTATTGGGTGCCCATGTAACACCAGGCAATGTTCATGATGCTACTGTGTATATAGACCACCTAGAAAATCTGTTTTCTAATCTCCCACTAACGCCTAAATATGTGGGTGCAGATGCGGGTTATTTCAACTTAAATGTACTGGAAGAACTTGCACAAAAGGTTTTAACACCTGTGATCGGTCCTAGAAAATATGCCGGAAAAAAAGGCAAGAAATCAAAGTATTGGTTTGATTATCACCCAGAAGAAGATGCCTACTACTGCTTTGAAGGACATGTGTTAAGGTATAAAACTACTACCAGGCAAGGTTATGCTGAGTATCATAGCGACTCCGAAATCTGCAACAGCTGTCCTAAAAAAGATAAATGCTTATATGAAAGCGAGGCTACTGGCGAAATTAAAACTACACAGCAAAGAATTATTCGTAGGCACGTTAAGGAGCATTACGCGGATGACGTTAGGGCATTTATGAAAACGCAGAAGGGAAAGAATCTGTATCAACGAAGAAAAGAAACAATTGAGCGTGCATTTGCAGATATGAAAGAACTCATGGGTTTAAGATATGCTCATTACAGAGGGTCTCATAGTGTTAAAGCCCAAGTGCTCATAACTGGGGCCGCTTATAATGTCAAAAAGATAGCAAGAGCTCTTGATAAGAGAGAAAACAAAGGGGTGTAATCCCTATATTCCAAAGACTATTGGTTAATTTACCATAAAATAATGAAAAAACAGCTCCTTTTTTCTAATAAAAGAGAAAAAGGGCTGTTTTTCGATAACCTCAAGGACGTTAGAAACGTCCTTTTAACATAGGTTTTGAGTATAATCTTACAAATTTGAAAGCACTTGTATTACTTCATTTATATCCGGAAGTTGTTGTGTATAGTAGTTTTTAATCCATATAATCTTTCCATACTCATCTATTAATATATTTGCCCTTTCAGATATACCTTGTTTCTCGTTAAATAAACCATACTCTTGAGCAACTTTCCCATGGGGCCAAAAATCTGAAGGTAGACTAACGTTATCTATGTTTATTGCAGTAGCCCAGGCCTTCTTACAAGGTGGGGCATCGACACTTAAGCCTAGGGGTACACAATTAAACTTTTGGAATGTTTGCCAATTATTTTCAAGGGATCTCATTTGATCTGTACATACTGGCGTCCAGGCTAAGGGATGCCATGACATTAATATCCTCTGACCCTTAAAATCCGATAAGCTAATATTATTATTATTAATATCCTTTAGCATAAAAGCCGGGGCATCAATTCCAACTTCAATAGGTTTCATTATTTAAAACTCCTTTCCATTTACAAAACTTCGTATATTTTATGCTCTATGTATTATCTGATAAATAACCTATTATTATTATTATTATTATTATTTTTTCTAAGGGTATTCGAAAAAAGATTTTAGTTATAAACAGGTTGTTGTTTATTATACGGCTACATGTATATAAATATAAAAAGGAGGTGGAGTTCTGTGGATAAAATTAAAATAGCTGATTCTGCTATTCTATTAGGGAAAGTTCGTTTAGGAAATGGAGTGTATGTTGCCCAAGGGTCTACAATACGTTCGAATAATGATAGTGTAAGCATTGGCAGTAGTAGTTGGGTACTAGAACAATCTACTATTATAGGAACAGAAAGAAATCCTATAAAAGTAGGTAGAAAGACTGTGTTTGGCCATAAATGCATAGCAATAGGGACTGAAATAGGTGACTTGTGTGAAATCGGGAATGGTACAATACTTATGCCAGGCTCAAAGCTAGGAAATATGTGTATTGTAGGGGAAAGTACCATAATACCAGAGGGAATGGTTATACCAGACAAATCTGTGGTTTTAGGTAGACCGGCTAGAATTATAAGGGAAGTTACAAAGGAGGATGAACAACGAATTATTAGGTTAAGGGGCAATGATGCTACATTACCTCAGTTTGAAGAATATATTTTAGATTACAAACAAAGGGAGAGCGATACTATGGGTAAGCTATATGAAACGAATGGAAAATTTCCAATTATAAGCGAAACATCATATATATATGATTCCGCGGAGATAAACGGTGATGTATTAGTAGGTGAGAATGTAATAATAGGACCGGGAGTTAAAATAGTAGGAGATTCTCATGGTCCTGTGAAAATCGGTAATAATGTTCAAATATTAGAAAATTGTGTTCTACATTTACTACCTGACAATGAACTAATAATCGAAGATAATGTTATAATAGGTCCAGGTTCAATAATACACGGTACAATTATAGGGGAGGGAACTATCGTGGAGTCAGGTGTAAACATCAGTGACTATAGCACCATAGGAAAGGGTTGCTTAGTAAGAGCAGGAAGTCTCGTGAAGCAAGGTAGTGAGTTTCCAAATAACAGTATTATTGAAGGCTTTCCAGCGGTAAAAGTTGGAGACGTTGACAAGTTAAATGAATCAAGCTGGGGATTTAATTATAAGAATAATTGATGATTATTAGATAAAAAAAGAAGTGTAGTGTCCTGAGCAATTAGGCTACTACGCTTCTTTTAGTAAATACTTATGCACCTGCGACATTGATACTTTTTCCAGTAAATTGACTATTATATAAGTCAGCATAAAATCCTTGCTTAATCAATAGCTCCCTATGATTTCCCTTTTCTATAATACTACCGTCGTTCATAACTAATATTAAATCAGCATCTTTAATAGTAGATAGTCTATGGGCTATTACAAAATTAGTTCTGCCTTTCATAAGGGTCTTCATAGCTTTTTGTATGTGTATTTCCGTCCTTGTATCAACACTACTGGTCGCCTCATCTAAAATTAATATAGCAGGGTCAGCAAGAATTGCACGGGCAATTGTAATAAGTTGTTTTTGACCTTGGGATATGTTCGATGCTTCCTCAGTCAGTATAGTTTCATAACCATCCGGTAGAGTCCTTATAAAGTGATCTGCCCGAGCTGCCTTAGCAGCATTAAAGATTTCTTCCTCGGTTGCATCTTTTCTACTATAGGCTATATTTTCCTTGATAGTACCATTGAATAGCCATGTATCCTGGAGAACCATACCAAAAATACTTCTTAGATGTCCTCTAGTTAAGTCCTTAATATCAATACCATCAACAGTTATTTTACCTTCCCCTATTTCATAGAATCGCATTAGGAGATTAACAAGAGTAGTTTTACCAGCCCCAGTCGGTCCAACAATTGCAACGGTCTGCCCAGAGGATACATTTAGATTCATTTGCTCAAACAAATGTACCCCTTCCTTATATCCAAATGAAACACCTTGAAAAGCAACTTCTCCCTTAGGTGTTTGTATAACATGGCTAGGCTGACTATCCGGTATTTCTTCAGTTTCATCTAGAAGTTCAAATACTCTCTCTGAGGATGCAATGGTGGATTGTAAAATATTTGCTATGTTTGCAGTTTGAATAATTGGGTGTGTAAACTGTCTAGAGTACTGTATAAAGGCCTGAATATCACCTATCCTTATTGCTCCCCTAGTTGCTAATAGACCTCCAACAACAGAAATAAGCACATAACCTATATTATTTACAAAGTTCATTAAGGGCATAATGACCCCAGAAATAAAGTCGGCCTTCCAACCCGCATTGTAAAGTTCATTATTTATTTCATCAAAATATTGAATAGACTTTTTTTCCCTAGAAAAAGCCTTAACTATTCTATGTCCCGTATACATTTCCTTAATATGACCATTAAGTTTCCCTAAGGACTTTTGCTGTGCTGCAAAGTATTTCTGTGATCTAGATGCTATAGACTTAGTTACTATAGCATAAAGGGGCAATGTTACAATTAAAATAAGTGTCATAATAGGGCTAATTGTAAGCATCATAACTATAATACCAACCAGTGTTATTACAGATGATATAAGTTGGGTAACACTTTGTTGTAAAGTATTACTAATATTATCAATATCATTTGTAATCCTACTTAATATTTCCCCATGGGTATGAGAATCATAAAATTTTAGCGGAAGTCGCGATAGTTTTTCATTAACTTCATTACGCATGTTGTATACAGTTTTTTGTGCTACGGTAGCCATTATTAATTGCTGTATATAGTTAAAGAAAGCACTAGCTAAATATAGAACGGCTAAAATAAATAATATATTTAATATATATCCAAAATCTATATTAATTCCAGTAACCCCCGAGGGTCTTTGAGTAGTGTCATTAAATAACCTAGTTGTGATCGTACCCATTATTTTAGGGCTCACTATATTAAACCCGGTACCTAGAATGGAGGTTATCAATACAATAATAAGGTGGATTTTAAATGGCCTTAAGAAACCTAATAATCTTTTAAGAGTACCTTTAAAATCCTTCGCTTTTTCAACAGGCATTCCTATCACAGGGCCTGAACCAGGTCCTCTTCTTTGTCTAACAATTGTTTTTTGGTCTTTATTTTCCATTAGGCTATCTCCTCCTCTGAAAGCTGTGAAGATACAATTTCCCTATAGACATCACTACTGTTAAGTAGTTCCTTATGATTTCCTGTACCTGCTATCTGCCCCTTATCAATAACTATTATTTGGTCCGCATCCATAATGGTACTTACCCTCTGAGCAACAATAATTAGAGTTGAATTGGAGGTTTGATTTCTAAGAGCATAACGTAACTTCGCATCTGTTTTAAAATCTAAGGCAGAGAAACTATCGTCGAATAGGTAAATTTCAGGTTTTCTAACAAGGGCTCTTGCTATTGAGAGTCGCTGTTTCTGTCCCCCTGAAATATTAGTACCTCCCTGGGATATTAAAGAATCAAATTTATGTTCAAGGTTTGATATAAATTCAGTAGCCTGAGCAACCTCAGCCGCAGCAATAACCTCATCTTCAGTGGCATTATCTTTCCCATATTTGATGTTATCAATAATAGTACCGGTGAATAGTACAGATTTTTGGGGTACGTATCCAATCTTATCTCTTAAGCTGTTTTGATAGATGTCTTTAATATTAATTCCATCTATAAGAATATCTCCACTATTTACATCATAAAATCTTGGTATTAGATTAAGTAGAGTAGATTTTCCAGAACCGGTTCCACCTATGATTGCAGTGAATTTTCCGGGTTCTGCAGTAAATGAAATATTGTTTAATGCAGGTTCTTCTGCGCCGGGATAACTGAAAGTTACATTTCTAAATTCTACTAATCCCTGGTTACTTTTGAATTCTTGACTTTGATTAGGGTTTTTTATTTCCGGTATAGTTTCTAGTACTTCATTGATTCTTATTGCTGAGGCTGAAGCCCTAGGTATCATTACAAACATCATGGAAACCATAATTAGGGCGAACATTATTTGCATTACATACTGTATAAATGCCATTAAATCTCCAACCTGCATCGAACCACTATCAATTCTTTTGGCACCAAACCAAATAACCGCTATAGTTGTAAAGTTAAGTACTAGTGACATACCTGGCATTAGGGCAGCCATTAGTTTATTAACCTTAATGGCCGTGTCCGTAAGATCACGGTTTGCTCGTTCGAAGCGTATTTTCTCATGATCCTGTTTGTTAAAGGCCCTAACCACCCTTACGCCTGTTAGATTTTCCCTTATAACTTGATTTAATTTATCTAGTTTAACTTGAACTACCTTAAAAAGAGGGGTTCCTTTTTTTCCGATTATAAAAATACTCAGTGCAAGAACAGGGATTATGAATATAATAGTAAGTGATAGTCTTGCATCTCTTGACACAGCCATTATAATACCGCCGATTGCCATCATTGGTGCCCTTGCCATTAATCGAAGGGACATAATTACCACCTGCTGAACCTGCGTAATATCATTCGTGGTTCTTGTAATTAAGGAGGAAGTACCTATTTTATCAAATTCATTAAGTGAAAAATCCTCTGCCCGTTGAAAAACCTGGCTACGAAGATCCCTACCGAAACCTAGGGCAGCTTTGGCAGACAGATAACTGGATAGGACCGCACAAAGAGTACCACCTAGCGTTATTAGCATCATTAGTCCACCGATCCTGATTATATAGGGGGTGTCTCCATTAACAATACCCTTATCAACAATGTTGGCCATTAGAGAAGGCAGGAACAACTCAGCAATAGATTGGATAAATATTAGGATTAAAGCTGATATAACTGGAAGTGTATAGGGTTTTAAAAATTTTAATAGTTTAATCATTAAATATCATCACTCCTGTTTTGAACTGTATTAAGGGTTTGAAGAAACTAAAATAAATTCCTAACTATAATCGCAACTTGACTTAAGATTATCCCGCACCTGCTTTAAAAGTCTCTTCAGTAGGGCTTGCTCTTCCTCTGTAAAATTATTAAAGGTCTCAATTTCGATTTCTTTCTTTATCCTTTCAACTTCAAGGCAGATCTCTCTACCCTTATTCGTAATGTATACTCTTGAAATTCGTTGATCTTCAGTATCCTGTAAACGTTCAACTAAACCTGACTTTTCCATTCTTTTTACCATTGCAGTTATAGTAGATGCACGTATATTTAATTTTTTGGCTAAATCTTTTTGGCTCTGTCCGTTGGTTTCAGATAAGGCAAAAAGAAGAAATGGCTGTCCAGGGTAAACTCCAATAGTATCTAAAAGCATATGAGTTCTTTTGTAGTGGAAGCGTAAAACTTGATAGAAAATACTATTTAATGAGTCTGGATCTTTAAAGTTCAAATATTATCACCTCAATATTAGTTAGTCGACTAATCAATATTATCATCGAATATTTGACTAGTCAATCCCTTTTAATAAACGTATATTATCTAGTAAAAAAGTTCATAGTTAGTTCATATATGGAATCTATAATCGATTTATGGAATTCGTGTAGATAATCAAAGTATTATGGCTTTTAGAAAATAGATAACAGGACTGAAGCTAATAATTACAATAATTGCTATGTAAAAACATACTACCTACTATATAATATAAGCGAGGTGAGTTAAAAATGGTTAATATAATGGTAGTTGAAGACGATAGAAATCTTCAAAAGTTAATGATGGCTTTTTTAAAACAAAATGGTTATAATGTTCTAATAGCAAAGGATGGGGAAGAGGCCCTTTCTATATTAGAATCATCTCATATAGATTTACTAATAAGTGATATTATGATGCCTAACATGGATGGTTTTACTTTAATAGATATACTAAGAAAAGCAAACTATACTTTACCGATTTTAATGGTTACTGCTAAGGAGAACTTTGAAGATAAACGCAAGGGATTTCTTGTTGGAACCGATGATTATATGGTGAAGCCCGTTGACATGGATGAGCTACTTTTAAGGGTTGGTGCTTTGCTTCGGAGATCACGTATAATAAATGAAAATAGATTAACTGTTGGGGACGTTGAACTTGACTATGATACATTAACAGTCAACAAAAAGGGGATATCAATTGTTCTTCCCAAAAAGGAGTTTTATCTATTATTCAAACTCTTGAGCTATCCTAAACAGATATTTACAAGACAGCAGTTGATGGATGAAATATGGGGGATGGATGCAGAGGCAGATGAAAGAACTATAGACGTTCATATTAAAAGACTTAGGGAGAAACTTAATGATTTTTCTGAATTTGAAATAGTAACTGTCCGGGGGTTAGGTTATAAGGTGGAGAAGAGAGTATGAAAAAAATTACTATCAAACTTATTCTATTTTTTATCTCTATTATGTTTATTTCATCTATAATGGCTTTTGTAGTGTCAACCTTTTTCACTGATAGTATAAAAAAGGAAATAAGGGTCAATCAAAAAGCCATAGCTTCATCTGTAATACAGCTAGCAGAAAAAACCGATTTAAGCATAGATGAAATTGTAGATCTGACCTCCACTGCAATGTATGATGTTGAAATAATAGAAGATATTATTTTATACGGCATAACAGAAAATGAACTAAACAGAGTTCAAAATGCTGAGATCGTACTGTTAGCTAGGAGCAGATTTCATGGTCCTACCACAATATTCATGATTGATAACTCATATATTGGCGTCAGCCTACATCCGAATAATACTATTATAAAAGTTGTAGCTTCCCGTGTTTGGTTAGGAATGTTCTCATATATTTTTATTGGTGCTCTGTTAATCATTATATTAGGCAGAAGGGTTGTCGAGCCAATTATAAAGTTGAACTATGCCACTCAAGAAGTTGCAAAGGGAAATTTTGATATACATGTAGAAAATAATTGTAGAGATGAAGTTGGTCAATTAACAAAGAACTTCAATAGAATGACTAGAGAGTTAAAAAGTATTGAATATCTCCGAAAGGACTTTATAAGTAGTGTATCCCATGAGTTTAAAACACCGCTTGCATCTATACAGGGGTTTGCCAAACTATTGCAAAGAGGTAATATTACCGAAGAAGAAAAGGAAGAATACACAAGGATAATTGTAGAGGAAAGTGCCAGACTTGCTAATTTATCTTCTAATATATTAAAACTATCAAAACTGGAAAATCAAGAAATAGTAAATAAAAGATTGGCTTTCTCACTAGATGAACAAATGAGAAAAAGTATTTTACTTCTAGAGCATGAATGGAGTAATCGTGGTTTGGAGTTGGATATTGAGCTTGAGCAAGTGAATTATATTGGTGATGAGGAGCTACTTCAACAGGTTTGGATTAACCTATTAAATAATGCTATAAAGTTTTCAATTGATAATAGTAAAATAAAAATAAGACTTAATAACCATGGATCATTTTTACGGATTGAAATTACAGACTATGGCATAGGTATGAGCGATGAAACAATAGATCGAATCTTTGAAAAGTTCTATCAAGGCGATAAGGCTCATTCTGTAGATGGTAATGGTTTAGGACTACCACTTGTTAAAAGAATTCTCGATTTATGTGGAGGTAATATAAAAGTGAAGAGTAGTTTAAACGAAGGTTCAACCTTTATTATTGAATTACCAGTAAATAATCAAGATAGTTTCAAGCCTAATAATTAATATTCCCCGGGAAATGACACGAAAACAGGTTTTACAACAAAATCTGGGTATTTTAGAACTATGTTTAAATTTTTATATCTTGAATTTGTTAGATATAATTAAAAATAAAACAATAGGGAGTGATAATGTGAAGTTTTTATGGAGCACAATTATGGTAGGGAGTATGGAAGCATCCTTAAGTTTTTATCAAGATATAGTGGGCTTACCCGTAGTAAAAAGATTTAATGCTGGTCCGGACAAGGAGATTGCATTCCTGGGAGAAGGAGAAACCCAAATAGAACTTGTTTATGATAAAGGTTATAAGGGGAGTTCAGGTCCGGAAGGAATCTCTTTAGGTTTTGAGGTTAGGTCCCTGGATGAAATGGTTAAGCTTGTATCCGAGAAAGGATTTGAAATAATAAGTGGTCCATTTCAACCAAATCCATCTATCAAGTTTTTTTCAATAAAAGATCCAAATGGAGTTAGTATACAATTTGCAGAAAATATATAATTATAGTGAGCATCTTCTAAGTAGGAGGTGCTTTTATTTTACCCAAAATCTATAAGAAAGTAAGTACGGGTCTTTGACTTGTAGTTTCCTAACTAAAAACTAACAGAGGGATGGTATAATGAAAAGATGATGTTTATCATTGAAAGAGGTGAAATGATGAAACTGTTACTTATAGAGGACGAGGAAATACTTTCTAATATAATTGCCAAAGGGTTGCGTAAACTTGGTTATGCAGTTGATACAGTTTATAATGGTGAGGAAGCTCTTATAAAATATAGCATAAATGAGTATGACTTGATTATTTTGGACTTAAATATCCCTAAAATTAGTGGATTGGATGTTCTGAGTGAAATACGAAAAAGTGATCAAATTACAAAGATACTAGTATTATCCGCTCGAAGTAAAGTGAATGACAGGGTTATAGGACTTAATTTAGGTGCAAATGATTATCTTGTTAAACCTTTTGATTTTATTGAACTGGAAGCAAGGGTACATAATTTATTACGTCGTTCTTTCACACAATTACCATCAAAGATTGTATGTGGAAAACTTATTCTAGACATGGTTTCAAAAAAGATATTTTATGGTGATAGCCCATTAAACTTAACAAAAAAAGAATATTGTATACTTGAATATTTAATGATAAGCAAAAATCATGTGGTGAGTGCTGAAAAGTTAATAGAGCATGTTTGGGATAGCGATTTTGATCCGTTTTCTAATGTTTTGAGATATCACATGCATACTCTCAAAAGAAAATTAAAAGAGAGTGCTGGTCTTAATCTAATAAATACAATATGAGGACAACGGTATATTATGGAGGAGGAAAACAATGAGTCTGTTAAGTAAATTAACTCTTCAAAAAAGAGTTACAATTCTTACTGCAACTATTTTAGTAGTATGTGTTTTCTCTTTAACTTTGTTTACTATATATAATGCAGAAAAAAACTATGACCCACTTATTACTGGTGTTGAGAGCACATATGTAGGGGACTTTTACACAAGTCCTCAGGTTGGTGTAAGGGTAGTTCCAGCACAACAAGCTAAGCGTACATTCGCAACTTGGAGTTACACTGTATTAATAGTGTTGACAATTTTGGGTACTGGTGCAGTTTATGTTGTAACTGGACATGCGCTAAAGCCTGTAAGAGAGTTAAGTCATGCGGTATCCGAAATAAGAGAGCATAATTTATCAAATCGGTTACAGACCACGTATACAAAGGATGAGATTGGAGAACTTACTGATGGATTTAATCGAATGTTGGAACGACTCAACGATGCTTTTGAACGTCAAAGAAGATTCACTGCGAATTCTGCCCATGAGTTAAAAACACCACTATCGATTATTAAATCCGGTATTCAAGTTCTTAATATGGAGTCAGAACCCTCGATAGGTGAATATAAGGAAAATATAGAAATAATAGATCAAAGTATTGAACGATTGATAGATGTGGTTGATGATCTGCTCACCATAGCATCAGAAGGTGAAGGATACCTGAAGAAAGAAGCAATGAAAGAAGTTTTACTTGGACCAATGTTCGACGAAATTTTAAATGACGTATCAAGTTTATATTATGAAGATAATATAATTTTTCATAATATGTGTGGTGATACTCAACTGATGGGTAATCCCACACTACTATATCGTGCCTTTTTCAATATTGTTGAGAATGCATTTAAATATAACACCCCAAATGGAGAGATTAATATATCAATAAATGAAAGTAACGAAAATATTGAAATCATAATATTAGATACAGGAGTAGGAATACCTAAAGATGAATTACCTATTATATTTGAGCCCTTTTACCGAGTTGATAAGTCTCGTTCAAGAAAGGTTGGAGGATCAGGTCTAGGGTTATCTATTACTAAAACTATCTTAGACAAAAGTGGTGCTAGTATATCAGTAGAAAGTACAGTGGGAGCAGGTACAAGATTTGTTGTTACCTTCCCTAAGAATATATAATATCACTCTAAATAGATGCTGTTTAACAGCATCTATTTTTATGAAGTTTTCTAAGACATTTGGCTAAAGTTTTTTTATAATATCTAATCTTAAATAAAAATTTCTATATACATTACCAAACAATAACCTAATATTCACTATGGTAGAATTAATTTACAATCAACAGAGAGGAGTTAGTGTATTGACGACTAGAGTAAATAAAATAAGAATAATTAGTGGTATTTTAGGTTTTGTTTTAGTCTCTATATTCATATTTAATATATGGTCTAAGTCTAATAATTTAGATGATAAGGATATATTGCTGCGTGAATATCCAGTTACAAGGGGGAATATTTCTTCCACTATAAATGGTGGGGGTACAGTGGAAGTCACTGGGGTAAAACATAGTTTTGATACTTCACTAGTTATAGAACAGGTCCATGTTAAGGAAGGGCAGTCTGTGAGGGCAGGGGATAATATTGTGGGCTATTCTAAGAAATCAGTAGAAGAGAAGCTAGTAGAATTGAACGCTTCTTTAGATAGAGCTTCGACATTATTAGATGATGCACAGAGAAATAGAGCATTATATATATTAAATTATGGTAAAAACAAAGTTCAAGAAAAAAATACAGAATTACAGTTCAACTCAAATAGGAAGAACATAGAAAAAGAAATAAGTCCATTGAAAAGAACTTTGGAAAATCTAGAGAAAAAGAGGAGCGAAGTAAATGGACAAATTAAGGAAGTAGAAAATTCAGAGGATGGAAAACTAAGTTCTAATCAATCAGCAAAATTAAAAGGACTGTTGGACAAAAAAGTTCAGATTGAACAGGAAATAGAAAAGTTGCAAAATACCAATCAACAGAAAGAAAAACTGGCCCAAGTAGATTCATTGGAGAACCAGAGAAGTTCACTAAAGAAACAACTTTCTGATTTGAACAGTCAAATAGACCAAGTATATAATAATGAGAATATACT
>Ga0194136_1000643_pt1 | contig 17893 bp, 8 predicted proteins | sample TARM_MetaG_T3A_1_FD_134023 | JGI IMG/M metagenome (GOLD analysis project Ga0194136, IMG submission 134023) | Freshwater microbial communities from Pennsylvania, USA, analyzing microbe dynamics in response to fracking - TARM_MetaG_T3A_14 (version 2) | ecosystem: Environmental > Aquatic >...
ACACTGAGCGGTAATGACATTTTAGAGGGTGGCGATGGTGATGACATCCTCTATGGTGGCGGTGGCGATGATACGCTAAGAGGTGGAGCAGGGAACGATACGTTTAATGGCGGGAGTGGAATTGACACCCTTGATTATTCAACCGCAGGCATTGCGATTACCGCGACATTAAATAGCACTTTGATTACCGGTGAAGGTGCTGATAGTGTTGATATTACCACGATAGAAATTTTAAGAGCGGGCAATTTAGCCGATGTCATTACAATGGCAAACAGTGGTGTCTTATCAACCATTTATGCAGGCGCTGGAAATGACATTGTCACAGGTGGAAGTCAAGTCGATACCCTATTTGGTGAAGCAGGCAATGATACCCTAAAAGGTGGCGCAGGGGCTGATATACTTTTCGGCGATGATGGGGATGATCTTTTTTATGGCAATACGGATGGTGATGTCATTACCGGTGGCGAAAATAGTGAAGTTAATGGTGATACACTAGATTTTTCAGATGTTTCCACGGCTTTAGTAATCAATATGGCAACAGGCAGTGTGAATACGAATGCAAGTACCTTTAGTGAAATAGAAAATATCACCGGCGGTGCTGGCAATGATACGATTTACGGTGATGATCAAGCCAATACCCTCAAGGGTGGGGCAGGCGATGATACCATTTTTACCAGTATCGGTGTTGATTACATTGATGGAGGTAGTGGCTCTAACGATTGGATAGATTTTTCTGCCATTACCACGACACCGATTACGATCAATTTATCCACACAGAAAATTATCAATGATGGCTATGGTAACACGGAGACCATCGTGAATGTTGAAAATATCAATGCAGGGAGTGGCAACGATACGCTCTATGGCGATGGCATGGCAAATACTATTTATGGTAATGCCGGGGCGGATACACTCTCTGGTAATGATGGCGCGGACTTACTTTACGGTGGTATTGGTAATGACAATTTAGACGGTGGTGCCGATAATGATACGCTCTATGGCGAAGATGGTAATGATATACTCGTTGGTGGTTCAGGCAATGATAGTTTAGTGGGTGGCGATGGTGATGATAGCTTTATTGGCGGTATTGGTAATGATGTTTTTGTTGGCGGTGATGGGATCGATATTGCAGATTACCGCAATGCCACAGCCAAAATCGTCATTGCCCCCGACGCTACCAATGGAAATGTCCTCTCTACTGGCTCACTAAGCACTTCTGAGGGAACCGATACGATCAGCGATGATGTTGAAATCATTTATGGCAGTAACGGTTTTGGCGATACGATTACGGGCAATGATAATGCGAATACCCTCTACGGATGGGGTGGTAATGATATTCTCTCAGGTGGTGTGGGTGCTGATGTTATTTACGGTGGTGATGGAAACGATACCATCTCCGGAGGTATTGGCGCAGATACGCTCAGTGGAGGTAATGTTGGTAGTGCAAGTGGAACCGATACCATTGATTATTCTGCTGATAGTGCCGCTGTTACCGTAAATCTAAGCTCAGGATTGACGATCAATGGCGTTGTTCAAAACAGTGCTGTTGATGGCAGTGGAGCGGTTGATAGTGTCACCAATTTTTATAAAGTTTTAGGATCGGCCTATAATGATACTTTGATTGGTAATAGCGGCACTGATCATCTTCAAGGTAATGCGGGCGATGACTGGTTTGTGATGACAACGGGTAATGATACCATTGATGGCGGATCTCATAGTACTTTGGGTGATACCGTTGATTTTGCTCAAATTGGTGGCCCTGTTATTGTGAATCTTGTGAATAACAATGCCACGGGAAGTGCGGGTGTTGATTATATTACCGGTATTGAAAATATCACAGCCACCCTTTATAATGACACCCTTACCGGCGATAGCAATCGCAATACCCTTGTTGGTCGTACAGGCAATGATACCATTTTAGCTGGAGCGGGTGCTGATCTCCTTTATGGAGATGATAATACCAACGCTTTAGCCACAGGAGGCGCTGAAAGTGGTGCCGATACGATTTGGGGAGAAGCAGGTGCTGATACCATCTATGGTGGCAAAGGAGATGACTCTTTATACGGTGGGGATGATAACGATACGATCTATGCTGGAGAGGGTAACGATTTCCTTGAAGGAAATGCCGGTACCAATACGCTTTATGGAAATGAAGGCAATGACTATTTTAGAGTCCATGAGGGGAATGATACGATCAGTGGAGGGGATGGTATTGATACGGTTTCGTATTATTATGCAGGAGCTTCCATTAGCGTAGATATTTCCAACACTTCCGTTCAAACAACAGGTGGTGGAGGAAGTGATCGTTTTATTGCCGAAGATATTGAAAATCTTGAAGGCTCAAACAATTACGGCGACACGTTAATTGGAAATAGCCTTGCGAATATTATTCACGGCTATGGAAGCAACGATACTCTTTATGGCAATGCCAGTAGCGATACGTTGTATGGGGATGATGGTAATGACATTCTTTACGGTGGTAATGACGACGATACCCTTTATGGTGGTGCTGGGAGCGATCAACTTTATGCAGAAGCAGGGAATGATAGTGTGTATGGAGGCAGTGGGAACGATACCATTTACGCTTCCTCTCTAAGCGATGGTACCGATTTTTACAATGGTGAAGGTGACAGTGATACGGTGGATTATTCTGTTATTACGGACGCTATTACACTTGCCCTTAATGGTTCGACCAATGCAACTGTAACGTTAAGTGGTGGCGATACGGATACGATTGTTAACATCGAAAACGTTACAGGTGGCAGTGCTAATGATACCATTACGGGAGATAGTAACGATAATATCCTCATGGGTAATGCAGGGGACGACACACTCAAAGGTGGCATAGGCAATGACATCCTTAATGGTGGAGATGATAATGACATTCTTATCGGTGGTACTGGAAACGATACGCTGATAGGGGGAGTAGGCAGTGATTGGATTGATTATTCCCTTGATGGCATAGCAGAAGCCGCCAGTACGGATCTACGCACTACATCAAATACGCAGTATATCTCAGCATCGCGTGGGAACGATCTTATCAGTGGAATGGAAAATATTAAAGGAACGGCCTATAGCGATTCGTTTACTGGCGATGCTAATGTTAATACCATTTACGGTGAAGATGGTAATGATGTCATTATGGGTATGGGTGGTAACGATGTCCTTGATGGTGGCAATGGCATTGACACCGTTAGTTATGTCTATCAAAATAAAATCAATGTCACGTTGAATGATTCAGGAACAACAACAGTTTCCGTATGGAATGGTTCAAGTTTTGTGGCAGAAGATACCATCAGTAATTTTGAAAATATCAGTGGTTCTGACGTTACAGCTACATCCTCCAATGCAGATATTATTTATGGCAATAATGCCAATAATAGCATTTGGGGAAATCGTGGTAATGACAGTTTGTTCGGCGATGAGGGTAATGATTATCTCGATGGTGGTTCTGATAATGACATTATCGCTGGAGGAATGGGTGCCGATATAATTGTGGGTGGTGATGGTAATGATATTCTTCGTGGTGGAGGGAACTCTGTTACAGGAGCGAATACCGCAGATGGAAGTAGTGACATCCTTTATGGTGGCAATGGAAGCGATACGATTTACGGTATGCTAGATAACGACACTTTATATGGTGGTGATGCTTCAAGCGATACATCTACCGATATTCTAAGGTATGATGAATTAAGTGGCAAAAATATTTATGTCAATCTCTCAACCAATGTCGCCTATCAAATTGGGAATAGCAGTGTTAAAGATACCATTAGTGGATTTGAATGGGTGTTTGCCAGTAATGGTGATGATAGCCTTGTTGGCAATGCTTCAAGCAATACGCTCGTTGGTAATGGCGGTAATGATACGCTTGACCGAGGAACTTTAGGTGGAACAGATGTCTTGTATGGCGATGATGTTGCAGGAACCTTAAGCGGAAATGATACTTTCTTAATGAGTAAAAGTGATCTCACTAGTAATCTTACGATGATTGGTGGATTAGGTGTCGATACGATACAACTCAAAGATACGATAACAACAAGTGATAATCCACTCTTTACGAATGCTTTGGGTATCGAAAAAATACAACTTTTCACAGGTAACAATACCGTAACGATTGATTTTAACGATGGAACACTCTTGGGTAACAGTGGGGATGATACCTTTAAATACACCGCCACGACGTTTGATAGCCATGATACGCTTGATGGCGGAAGTGGTGTGAATACACTTCTGTTTACCACCGCAGGAACACTCACCGAAGCAATGTTTACAAATATGTCAAATATTCAAAAAGTTCAACTGGCGGATGGCGGTGGCAATACCATTACCTTAGATGCAAGCAGTAAGGGTGCAACACTTTTGGGTGGTAATGGTGCTGATATCTTTAACTACAGTATCAGCACCCTCAGTAGCAGTGATACCCTTTATGGAGGATTGGGTAATGATACGCTGAGCTTCCTTGATACAGGCACCATTGATGCCGCCAATCTTTTACATGTAAACGAAATTGAGTACATTCAGCTTGCTACTGGAACCAATACTTTAAACGTTGGATCTGGGTACAGCATTCTTGGCAGTACCTCAGATGACACGATTATTGGGGGTGTGGGATACAATAATACCGTCAATGCAGGCAATGGTAATGACACCTTTAAATTTGCACTTGCCGATTTTACAGCGGGCGATATTATTAACGGTGGTCTTGGAGTTAATACCCTTGAATTTACAGACAATGGCACGATAAGTGTGATTGCTGGAAGCTATACCAATATTCAAAAAATTCAATTTTCTTCTTCGGGCGCCAATACGATTACCCTCAATCTTGATGGAATCTCCCTGATCGGGGGCAGTGATAATGATACGTTTAATTATGCCATTGCCAATTTAAGCAGTGCAGATATCATTGTCGGTGGCTCAGGTATTGATACCTTGGCGTTTTCAAATAGTGGGACGATTGATGCTTCTTCGATGTTTAACTCTGTAAGCGGTATCGAAGTGATTCAGCTTTCAAGTGCGGGAATCAACACCGTAACCAATTTTTCTAAAACAGGGGTTTCTTTAATCGGAGGCAGTGGGGCAGATACAATCACTGGAACCAGTGCGTCTAATACCATTTATGGTGGCAACGGCAATGACATCATCAATGGTGGCGGTGGAGTGGATCTTTTGTATGGTGATGATGGGGATGACACGTTTAATCTCAGCATTGCAAATCTCACGGCAGTGGGTACATTAGTCGGTGGTAGTGGCAATGATACGATTGTTATGAGCGATACGGGAACGATTGCGACGACAAAAATTGATAGTTCGGTTGAATTTTTACAACTTGCGAGTGGAACCAATACCATTAATGTGGGTAATATTTCGATTCTTGGAACCAGTGGCAATGATACGATTATTGGGGGAAGTAGCGTTAATAATACACTCAATGCAGGAAATGGAGCCGATACCGTTGAATTCGCACTAGGTAATTTAACTGCGAGTGATACCCTTGATGGTGGTGCCAATACCGACATCCTCAAAATAACAGGAAGCGGTACGCTTGGTGGAGCACTGTTCCAAAATGTTTCCAACTTTGAAACGCTCAATCTCTCAGGTTTTAGTGGATCAGTAACGCTTGATAGCAGTGCCATCAATAAATTTGCAACCATTGATGGTGCTTTAGCATCAGGGAATTTAAGCATCGACGTCTCTTCGTATACCAATGCTGTAACGATCACCACAGGCAGTGGTTCCGATACGATTAGCATTACATCAACGCAAAATGCAACGATTAACGCAGGCAGTGGCGTAGCCGATACGGTGATTATGACCAATGCTATCAGCGGAGCAAGTGGTATTAGTGCAACACTGAGTGGTATCGAAATCATTCAACTCGCCAATGGTGGCAATGACGTGACCTTGGATTATAATAATGTTAGCCTCATTGGCGGCACGGGTGCAGATGTCTTTCATTATACCGTTGCCAATTTTAGTGCCAGTGATAGTGTCAATGGAAATAGTGGTACCGATACACTTTACTTTACCACAGGGGGAGCGATCAGTGGTATTGGCAGTAATGTCACCAACATTGAAACGATTCATTTCTCCGATTTAGGCAACTCTTTAACCCTTGCCAGTGGCAGTTACGATGTTTTAGGTGGCAGTGGAAATGATACACTAACCGTTTCAAATGCAAGCGCCATCCATAGTTTTGATGGTGTGAGTGGAACCGATAACCTCACCGTGACATCAACTATGGATTTAAGCAGTGCAACGCTATCCAATCTTGATACGCTAAGCATCAATAGCGGTGTTGCTTTAACGATGAACGCATCCCAATTAGATCAATTTAGCACTATCTCTGGAACAGGCTCTTTAGTAACCACACTCGATACATCACTGGATATGAGCACCGTTACGCTCTCTGGTTTAGGGGGAATTACCTATAATGATACAACCGGTGGTCATACGATATCAGGTTCAAATAGCAGCATTGCTGAGACCTATAATCTTTCCGCGGCAAGCAGTATTGATGGTAATGGAGGAGCTGATACGGTCAATCTTTTAGGCTCCATGGATATGAGTGGTAAACTTCAAGATATTGAAGCACTGAATATCAACAGTTACGATGCAACGATCACGAGCAGTGATGACGCTAGTTTTGCACTGAGCGGAACAGGAAATTTGAGTATTAATTTAAGTGCTAATGGAACCTACGATGCTTCAAGCATTACAGGCAAAGGTGTGACAATCAACGATACCACAGGGGATGATACGATTACGGGAACAGGACAAGACGATCTCATTCATAGCACGGGTGGTGCCGATGTGATCCAAGCAGGAAATGGTAATGATCAGTTGGTTTTAGATTTTAGTAATTTAGCATCATTTGACCATTTTGATGGAGGAAGTGGGAACGATACGGTCAGTCTCACAGGTTCCAACGCATCTGTTTTAAATGATTCAACACTCTTTAGCCCTATCGAAACCTTAGACATTAGTAATCTGGGGCTCGATAGTGGTTTAGGTCTAAGCATCAATGCTTCATCGTTATTTGCATTTGACTCTTCAACAACTGCGAGCGATATGTTAACACTGGATGTGGCGAATAGTGGAACAACGGTGAGCAATATCTCCTTAGATAATGTCGCCAGTGTGAATGGAGTTACGGATGCGGATCACTCATGGGCTTTGAGCGCTATAGGTGATTACACGATTACAACCACCAATAACGAAACACTTTATATGCATGTTGTTTAAAGGAAAAAAAGTGCAACAGCACGACACGTTAGTAGAAGTACCTTTGCATAAAACAGAAGATAGATTACTCCTTTGTTTTAAGTACATTCTTGATTTTTATTATGGAGATGTCTCTTATGAGACCATTCAAAATATCTTAGCGCACGAACATAAGCAGACGACTGTTGATGATTTGAGGTATGGTTCCAAAGATTTTGGGTTAGAGTTTGAAGAGATAGCACTCTCCTCAGATATGGTGCATTCCCATGTTTTTCCCTGCATTGTTATCTCTGAAAATGAAGAAATCGCTATTTTGAGCTCTTTTGAAGAGGAGACGATCACTCTTTTGAATCCTCTAACGCATGAAAAAGAGTATCTAGAGATGGAAGCTTTACAAACGCGATTTACAACGCTGTTAACTTTTTTCAAAGATATTGCCTATAAAAATATTTTAACGCATCCCGAAAAGAGTAAAGAGTGGTTTTGGAAGCATCTTTTAGATGCAAAGTCCGACATTATTCGCGTAGGGATTTTAACGGTTTTTATCAATCTTTTTATTATTTTAATTCCCATGTACGCGATGAATGTCTATAACAGAGTCATTCCTAACTTTGCAACCGAAACACTGTTTGTTTTAACCCTTGGCGTAGGGCTTATCTTTATTTTTGATGCACTGTTTAAGATGGTGCGTGTTTATATCTTAGAGAGTATGGGAAAGCGTATTGGGAGTATCTTGGAAGAAGAGGCATTGAAGCGGTTACTCCTGATTCAAAGCGGGCATGACCATCTTCTAGCAGGCTCTAAGGCGAATCTTTTTAGAGAGATTGCCCAAATACGCGATTTTTTTATGTCAAAAAGTATTGGCACGGCACTTGATTTGCCTTTTGTGGTGTTAACCCTTTTTGTCATCTATCTGATCTCTCCCATGATCGCTTCCATGGCACTTGTCTGTGGGTTGATTATCATTGGGATTAATATGGTCTTTCAGATTACCATTTTTAGTTGGAGTAAAAAACTCTTTAAAGATGGACAGATGAAGCACAACTATCTGTTTGAAACCATCAAAGGCATTGAGACACTTAAGCTCACCAATGCCATTACGAAACGACTTTTTAAGTGGCGTCAGTTAGTCAATTTCTACAATTTTATCAATCTTAAAATTCAGATGCAATCGAACCTTGCGATGAATCTTTCTGCTATTGTGATGCAACTAGCAACAGTTCTGACGTTGGTCATTGGTGTTTATGAGATTCAAGATAAAACAATGACGATAGGTGCTTTGGTCGCTTTAGGTATTTTGGTGGGGCGTGCGATGGTGCCTATTGTTCAAATATCTACGATTTTGAGTAAGTACAAAGAGTTCAAAGAAGCCCTAGAGTCGATCAATCAATTTTGGCACCTCCCTTTAGAGACGCAAAAGTCGATTGAGATTGGCATTCAAAGCCTTAAGGGCGATATCGAATTTAACACTGTCAGCTACACCTATTTAGGTTCTAAAAATCCTTCACTTCAAGCGGCAACTTTTAAGATTAAAGCAGGTGAAAAAGTAGGGTTTATCGGGCGTACAGGAGCGGGGAAAAGTACGGTTTTACGACTTCTCTCAGGACTTGACATCGCACAATCAGGGTCAATTTACATTGACGGGCATGAGATCAATACAATTCACCCTGTTGAACTGCGCTCTCATATAGGCATTATGCCCCAAGAGCCTTTTTTATTTTCAGGCACACTGAAAGAAAATATTGAGATTGGCGTTAATATTGGTAAAGACAGACTCATTAAACTTTTAGCTATGACGGGACTCGAAGAGCTAGTGAAACGCTCAGGCGAAGGGGAAAATTTCCAAGTCGGCGAAAATGGCAACCGTCTCTCTGTCGGGCAACGTCATCTTGTGGGACTTGCACGTGCCTTGATTAGCGATCCTTCGATTGTTATTTTGGATGAGCCTACAACGGGTATGGACGTGGGGCTTGAAAAAGAGATGGTGGAACACCTTAAACCTATGATGGAAGATAAAACGCTTATTGTCATTACTCATCGCTTTGCCGCATTGGAATTAGTCGATAGGGTGCTCGTGGTCAATAATGGTCGCATTGTTGCGGATGGCGCTAAAGATGAGATATTAAAGCAGTTACAAGGCAAACCAGCATGATAAACAGAATGATGATTGAAAAACGCTGGAATTATTACATCACGATTGTGCCTATTGCTCTTTTTTTCTTTGTTTTTTTGATCTGGGCGGCGCTCAGTGAAATTGATGAAGTGGTTCGTGGTAATGGAAAGATTGTTCCCTCTGGTCAAACCAAAGTCCTTCAACACATGGAAGGCGGCATCGTTTCTGAAATCTTAGTGAAAGAGGGACAAAATGTTGCCCTCAATCAACCCATTTACCAGCTGAACCAAGCTTTTTTTACGGCGGACATGAAAGGAAAAGATCTTGACCGTGTCTCTTTACAAGCGAAAGAAGAGCGCTTGATGAGCCTTATTGATGATAAAGAGTTGATATTTGACAAAACGCTGGTCGAACAATACCCCGAGATTGTTGGAAATGAGATGCAGATTTTTAGGAGTGAAAAGCTCAATAATTCGGAACGTCTTAACGGAGTGCAACAAAAAATTGAGCAACGACAGTATGAGCTCAAGGAGTTAGAAAGTCGGCAAAAAAACCTTACGCTAGAGCTCAATATGGCACTTGAAAACACAACCATTGCTGAGCAGTTAATGAAATCAGGCGCAGGGTCTCGCAAAGAGTACCTTTTTGAGATGAGTAAAAAACAAAATCTCATTACCCAAGTCGATGAGGTGAAAAATCTCATACCCGTTACGCAAGGCAAATACAAAGAGGTGATGCATGAGTTAGGTTCGGTTCGCTCTGACATTCAATCCAAACTGCTCAATGACCTCAAAGATGTGCGTCTCAAAATAAGCCAACTTTCCCAACAAAGTGAGGCAAGTGTCGATAGAACCAAACGTCTTCTCATCACCTCACCTGTCAATGGTATCGTGAATGTGCTCTATTTTCATACGGTGGGCGGCACGATCAAGTCTGGAGATAAGGTTGCTGAGATTACCCCACTCGAAGAGGGTTTGATGGTCGAAGCCAATATCAAAGCGGCCGATCGTGGTCGCATTTGGGTCGGTCAAAAAGCGAATATTGAGATTACCGCGTATGATTATGCCCGCTATGGCATGATTGAAGGTGAACTGGTTTCAATTAGCCCCGATAGTTTTACAACGCAAAAAGGAGAGATCTTTTATGCCATCAAAATCAAAGCATCCAAAGATCGACTCGGTCCAAATTTGCCCATTATGCCAGGAATGGAGACGGGGATTAATATTATTACAGGCAAACGAACTGTACTTGGGTACATCTTACTTCCACTCAAACGTATGGGGAAAAATGCGATGTTAGAGCCTTGATTCGTTCAAGGCTTTTTACATGTAAAAAAATTACTGCAACACCTCAAATCCCGAAAGCGCCGCACCAACAGCACCAATAAGTTGTGGATGTTCGGGAACAAGAATTTTGCGTTCTAGTTTGTGTTCTAGCATATGGTGTAAAAAAGGATTGAGTGCGCCGCCGCCTGTGAAGACGATGCAGTCATTTTCTTTGACGACAAATTTTTTAGCCATTGAAGCCAAACGTGAAGCGATAGATTCGTGGACACCGTAGCAGATGTTGGCCAAACTTTCTTTTTTGGCGATGAGGGAGATGACCTCTGACTCGGCAAAAACGGCGCACATACTTGATATAGTCAGCTCTTTGTCGTGCTCAAAGCCAGCGTTGGCGAAGGTTTGCATGTCTAAGCCCAGACGATTGGCGGCGATCTCGAGAAATTTTCCTGTACCTGCCGCACACTTGTCATTCATACGAAAGTCGGTAAAGCTGCCATCGTCGCCCATTTTGATGACTTTGCTGTCTTGTCCGCCAAGGTCGATGACGGTTTTGACTTCGTTGTGAAAGAAGTACGCCCCTTTGGCGTGGGCTTTGATCTCGGAGATGACGGGTGCACCGTGCGAGTCTCCTAACATATGCCGTCCGTAGCCTGTGGCGACGAGCATTTTGACCTTTTTGTCTTTGAGGTATTCGCCCACGATGACGTCTTGGTTAAAAATGGTCGGGATCACCGCATGATGGGTGATCTCCTTTTCTCTTCCGATACCGATGATTTTTGTATAGGTTGAGCCTATATCGACGCCCCAAAACATTATTTGTTGGCGAACGCTTCGGCTTTTTGTTTAAACGTGATGCTCTCCAAAAAGGCTTCGACACGGGTTTTGATCTGTCCTGCATCTTCTGGGGAATAATCCGACTCGATGACGAGGCACGGAATACCTTCTTTCGCTAACGCTTCGGTCACAAGGTGCGACTCGACATTATAAGTGTGGCAGAAAGAGAGCGTGTAGTAGATGACACCATCGGCACGTCTATCTTTGTACATTTGGATGATTTTATCGGTTCTGCCTGTATTTGGCGTGAAACAGGCACAGTCGATTTTGGAGTAGCGTTTCATCAAACGCTCATAAAGTTCGTCTTCGCTTTGTACTCCTTCGATGTCCACATTGTCTTTAAAGTAACGATGTCCGATGCATCCTTCTTCGTTGATGATACACGCACCTGAACCTTCAACAGCGGTGTGAAGTTTCCAGTTTGGTGGCGCGATAGGTGTTCCAAGAACCATGATACGAGGGGTGTTTTCAGGGAAAACGCTCACTTTATCTTTGATGCGTTCATCGAGTTCATCGCAGAGTTCATTCACTTTTTGCGTAAAGCGTTTCGGGTCATCTAAAAAGCTCATTTGGCTGATGAAAAGCGCGTCTTTACCGCTGATGGGCATGATGTCTGGGTACATGCCACGAAGGGTATCAAGGCGTTTCATCGCATCACGTTTGGCGTTAATGAGCCTGACACCATCAAGCATTTCAGCAAGGCTGAGTTTTCGCTCACTCACCTCTTCAATGTGTTCTTTAAACTCTTTGATCTCCTCTTGCCACATTTTAAGATCACGTTCTCGTTTCATGTGCGGAATGTTCATGACGTGTACGGGGTGATGTTTGCCTAAGAGTTCCCATGTTTTTTTCTTCGCTTCACAGGTGGTTTCACCGTAGATAAAATCAGCAGACTGCGTATACGCACAGGTGTGTTGGAGTTTGAAGCCGTAGGCTGATTTGATGAGAGGACAGATATTACGAGGCAATTCGGTTTCAGCGTCTGCAATAGGAGGATTGGCTCCGCCACACAGTCCAAAACACGCACCTCCTGCGCCTACGACGATCTCTTCAGGAACAAAGATACAAAATGTTCCCACTGCAGGTTTTTTTTGCGCTTTAAGTGCATTAATTTCTGCAATGCGTTCTGCTTGGATTTCACTCATAAACCAGTCAAAATATGCCATCGCTTTGGGACGATTGGGTTGGCTCATAAAACCTGCTTGATACCCTGCAAGTCCCATACCCATCATCTTTGCATGACGCTCAACGTCAACACCAATACTACTTAGTAAATCTTTGTGAAGTTCAACACCCATTGTTTTTCCTTGTGTGAAAATGTTTGCTGTGGGGGTTTACATGTAAAGCGGTCAGCAGAAAAAAAGAGGTGCTACTTCACGTATGTCTAAGCCTTAGACCAACAGCGTTTAAAGTATTGTAATCTGCTTAACATTAAAAAGAGGTAAAGTATCTTTTACCAAATTAGGAGGAAATTTCTCCGTTTATCACGAATTTTTCTCCAATGCACCTACTTTTTACAGCGTTACATGTAACGATTTCAGAACATTATTTATTCGCGAATGCTTGGGCTTTTTGTTTGAAGGCGATGCTCTCCAAAAAGGCTTCAACACGGGTTTTGATCTGCCCTGCATCTTCGGGTGAATAGTCTGATTCGATGACGAGGCACGGAATGCCTTCTTTGGCTAAGGCTTCGGTGACAAGGTGCGACTCGACATTGTAGGTGTGACAAAACGAGAGCGTGTAATAAATCACGCCATCGGCTTTGCGGTCTTTGTACATTTGAACGATTTTCTCCACTCTTCCCGTGTTGGGCGTGAAACAGGCGCAGTCAATTTTAGCGTAGCGTTCGATCAAACGTGCGTAAAGATCATCTTCGCTGGTAACGCCTTCAATGTTGACATTGTCTTTGTAGTAGCGATGTCCCGTACACGACTCTTCGTTGATGACGCATCCACCTGAAGTCTCGATCGCGGTGTGAAGTTTCCAGTTTGGAATGGCAATCGGGGTGCCTAAAACCATCAAACGGGGTGTGTTTTTGGGGAAAACGCTAATGCCTTTTTGCAGACGTTCTTCGAGTTCATCACAGACATTGTTGACATTTTGGGTGTAACGCACAACATCATCCATCGATCCCATTTGCAAGATGAACAGTGCGTCTTTTCCGCTGATGGGCATGACATCGGGATTTTGGCTACGAAGCGCATCAAGGCGCAATAACGCAGCACGCTTAGCGTTAATGATCTCCACACCTTTAAGCATCTCAGCCAGAGTGAGCTCTTTGCCCGTGACACTCTCGATGCGCTCTTTAAACTCTTTGATCTCTTCTTGCCACATCGCAAGGTCACGTTCGCGCTTCATGTGCGGAACATGCATGACATGGACGGGGTGATGGTTATTTAAAAGCTCCCACGTCTTTTTTTTCGCCTCACAGGTGGTTTCACCACAGATAAAATCAGCCGATTGGGTGTAGGCACAGGTGCGCTGTAACTTAAAGCCGTAAGCGGATTTGATGAGGGGGCAGATATTGCGAGGCAGTTCGCTCTCGGCATCGGCTACAGTAGCGTTGGAACCGCCGCACAGACCATAACACACGCCACCCGCGCCCACAACGATCTCTTCGGGAACGAAGATACAAAATGCTCCAACCGCAGGTTTTTTCTCAGATCGGAGTTTGTTGATCTCGGCGATGCGTTGTCCTTGGATTTCGCTCATAAACCAGTTGAAATACTCCATCGCTTTGGGACGATTGACTTGGCTCATAAACTGAGTTTTATAGCCTTCTAAGCCCATTCCCATCATTTTAGCATGACGTTCGACATCAACATGGATACTCTCTAATAGATCCTTATGGAGCTCAACTCCCATGGTTCTTCCTTGTGTGAAAATGTGTGCTGTGTGATTTACATGTAAAGATGAGGAGCAAGAAAAAAAGAGGTGCTACTTCATGTATGTCTAAGCCTTAGACTCACTGCGTTTAACGTATTTTAATCTACGAGGCGTTAAAAAAAGGTTAATTGCAAGGGGAGATGCAGGTAATTAAATCGTCATTTGCATTTAACCGCATTTTAAAAAAGATTCAATTACAATACGCCAAACACTGTTGGTCTAAGGCTTAGACATACATGAAGTAGCACCTCTTTTCCCTGCTTCCCCCTTTTACATGTAAACACTACACAGTCACTACTTAATCTCATCTACATTAAATATTTGGAGAAAGCATTTCGTATGATCACCATCGAAAATTTGCACAAACGTTATCACGATACTGAGGTATTGAAAAATATAAACATTACGATTGATGATGGCGACATCTATGGATTGATCGGGCGAAGTGGTGCTGGAAAATCGACACTGCTTCGCTGTATCAATGGTTTGGAGACGTTTCAAAACGGATCGGTCGTTATTGATGGCGTCAATATCAGTACGCTACAGGACAAAAATCTTAGAGAGTTGCGCAAAAATATCGGCATGATTTTCCAAGGATTTTCGCTGATCGATCGCAAAACGGTGTATGAAAATATCGCCATTCCTTTGGAGTGCTGGCACGTACCCAAACCTGAACAAAAAGAGAGAATTGAAAAGCTGCTTAAAATCGTCGGTTTGGAGAGCAAACGCGATCAAAAAGCACGCGATCTCAGTGGTGGACAAAAGCAACGCGTGGCGATTGCACGCGCTATGGTGATGAATCCTAAAATCTTACTCTGCGATGAAGCCACTTCCGCACTTGATCCTAAAACGACGGATGAGATTCTTGAATTACTCCTGCAACTAAACCGTGAATATGGCATAACAATCATCATGGTGACGCATCAGATGTCGGTTATTCACAGAATGTGCACCAAAATGAGCATTCTTGAAAATGGGCACTGCATGGTATCGGGCGATGTGAAAGAGGTCTTTTTAGAGCAACCCGAAGCGCTGCAAAATCTTGTCGGCATATTGGAGTGCAACTTACCCGAAACAGGGGTAAATATCGAAATTTTGATTACCGATGAAGCCGTTGGACAGCAGTTTCATTCCGATCTATCGCTATCCCTTAAAAAACCGTATAAATTAATCAATAGCAGTTTAACCCATTACCGTGAGGGTGTTTTGAGTGCTTTTGTGATGAATATTTCGGAAGAGTATTTAGAAGAATTTTTAGCGTATTTTGATGCACAGCATCTAAGTTATAAACGCATTGAACGCGAGTAGGGGAAAATATGACGAATTATTCATGGGACGTTATTATCTTTCAAATTATATTTCCATCAATGGGCGTGACCCTTTTAATGGTACTGTGTGCGACCGTGTTGGCATGCTTTTTAGGGTTTTGCTTGGCGATTGCGCTGTTTTGGGTTGGCAAACATGGACTCTCTCCGAATGAAAAATGCTACTCAATGCTTAATATCGTTGTGAGCTTTATACGCTCCTTCCCCTTTATCATTTTAGCCATTTCGATTCTTCCAATTACTCGGTTTATCACGGGTTCCGTCATTGGTTGGGAATCGGCACTCTTTCCTTTAACGGTTGCGGCAACGCCATTTATGGGGCGGATATTTGAGAACTGTTTTAAAGAGGTTTCGCTCGATCTCATCGATGCAGCACGGTCTTTTGGCGCGACCAATCTTCAAATTGTTTTCAAAATTTTGATTCCAGCGACCTTGCCTTCCATTGTCAACGGAGGCGTTTTATCGGTGATTCAAATTTTGAGTTTAACGACAATTGCAGGTACTTTAGGAGCTGGGGGCATTGGTGCGTCCGCACTAATTTATGGCTATCAAAGTTTCAACGATAAGATCATGTACACGCTCGTCATTGTCCTGTTCGTTTTGGTGTTAGCGATACAGTTATTGGGTGATTATGTCTATAAACGCATTAAATAAAAGGAGTTAAAATGAAAAAAATAGTGATGTTATGTGCAAGTATTGCTTGCAGTATGCTTCTGTTTTCGGGATGTTCAGATAACAAAAGTAAAGCGAGTGCAACGGTTGAGAAAAAAACCATTACCATCGCAACAACAGCGTTGGCGATGCCTGAAGTTGAATTGGGAATCGAAGATCTCAAAAAAAGAGGTTATGAGGTTACTGTAAAAGTCTTGCAAGACGCAACGACGATGTGTAAAGCCATTGAAAACGGTGAAATTGATGTGGCATTGCATCCGCACAAACCGTGGATGGACAGCTACAATGCAGGCAATAAAACTGATATTGCGATGCTAACACCGTACATTCATAAAAACACATTTGGAATGTTCTCTAAAAAATATGCTACCCCAGAAGAGATTCCTAATGGGGCTAAAATCATTATTCCCCAAGATGAGTCCAATCTGGCGCGTTCATTATTTATGATGGAGCAATTAAACTTTATCAAGCTAAAGGCGGGTGTGACGAGTCCTACGGATTTGGACATTGAGAGCAATGACAAAAACGTTAAAATTTTTAAAATCCATGTCCATCAAGTCATCGCGTCATTAGACGATGCGGACGCGGCATTTTCGGCTACGTTATTTGCGGTGAGCAATAAGCTAGACCCAAAATACCAAATTGCGACATCGAAAGATGCCGATAAATTCGGTGTTGGTTTTATCATTGCGAACAAAAACAAAGATACGAAATGGGCGAAAGATATTTTGGCTTCTTATACCACTGAAAAAGTACGAGAAGGCATTAATGCTGTATACAAAGGCAGCAGCATTCCCGGTTTTTAACCCTAAAAGCGAAGAGGAGTCCGTATGAAAATAACAAAAATAGACGTCATCGCGGTGGATGTAGAAGACAACCCTAAGGGGTGGCATCCTATAGTGTGTAGGGTTTATACCGATGAGGGCATTTACGGCGATGGCGAATCGGCAATGGCGTATGGCATCGGTGCAAAAGCGGCGCATGGAATGCTTTTAGATTTGGCTCCCTTGATCATCGGAATGAATCCCTTTGACACGGAAGTGATCTGGGAAAAACTCTACAAGTCAACCTTTTGGGCACAAAATGGCGGCTCGGTCATCTTTTCGGCGATTGCTGCTTTGGACATTGCATTATGGGATATCAAAGGCAAAGCGCTTAAGATGCCAATTTATGCTCTACTGGGTGGAAAAATGCGCGATAAACTACGCACATATGCGAGTCAATTGCAGTTTGGTTGGGGCGAGAACAGGGAAATTGCGGCAAGCATTGAAGATTATGTAAAGTATGCAAAAATTGCAGTGGCGCAGGGGTATGATGCGATTAAAATCGACTTTTTTACCTTTGATGAAACGGGTCGCCGCCTTACGAGTGAAGATACGACCAGACTGTTGGCGCCCAAATATAAAAATATGGTCGTCAACAGAGTCGCGGCGGTGAGAGATGCCATTGGGGCAGATGTGGATATTATTATGGAAAATCATTCCTACATTGATGCGCAAGTGGCGGTTCAATTGGGTCGTTTGGTTGAGAAATACGACATTTTCCTTTTTGAAGAACCC
>Ga0194136_1000647_pt1 | contig 17839 bp, 11 predicted proteins | sample TARM_MetaG_T3A_1_FD_134023 | JGI IMG/M metagenome (GOLD analysis project Ga0194136, IMG submission 134023) | Freshwater microbial communities from Pennsylvania, USA, analyzing microbe dynamics in response to fracking - TARM_MetaG_T3A_14 (version 2) | ecosystem: Environmental > Aquatic >...
CCACGGGTATCGCGTTTGGCACGGCGGGCCATCTTCCGCTGCGCCTTGGCGAGGGTATCGGCGGCGGCCTTGCCGTGCTGGGCGTGCGGCAGGTCGTAGGCGGGTGTCTCGTCCACCTCACCCCTCAAAACTCGAAGTCCTCGTAGTTGTCATCGACCACCGGCTTCGGTGCTGCGAGACGAGCAGGAACCAGGTCGGCGCTCGCGGGCACGGTCGCCTGGACGGGCGGTGCCCCCCAGAAGTCTGCGGCGGGGTCAGAGGCTGGGTCCGCTGATGTGACCGGAGACGTCTCGGGTTCCGGTTCGTCCCAGTCCGGTGCGCCGTAATCGCCGTCGTCGAACCGGGTCTCGACAACCGGGTCGTCCTCGTCGTCGAAGAGGTCAGCAGTGAACTGCTCCACCTCGTCGTCTGCCACGTCTTGCTCGGGTCGCACAGGCTCCTGAGTGCTGCTCATCGCAGCGACGAAGTCGTCAACAGACGTGTCGGTGCTCGGCTCGTCGTCCAAGGCAAGGTCGTCGAAGGTGATCTCGCCCAGGTCGAGGCCCAAGTCGTCGAGGTGCATCTCGCCCAGGTCAACCACCCCTGCCTCCGGCACCACGGTTCCTTCGGCACCGGACTCCTCGATGACGGCGCCTTCGATGGCGACCTCCTGTTCGGCTGCCTTCGCCTTGGCGGTCTCAACCAACGTTGCCAGGTCGAGTACGTCTGTCCGTGGGCTAATGCGCTTGGCGAGTTCCGCCCCGAGGGTGTCCTGCATCGGGTGGACGAACCAGGACTGCACGGCGATGGATGCAGCCTCGGCGGGCTCGAAGACTGCACGTCCCTTCGGGACAGAGTCCCCAAGTTCGGGGGAGTTGACTGCGTCCTTGAGTGCGACTTGCTTGTCACCGAACGTCGCCTTGCCAACCAGCAGGCGCGTGCTCAGCGACGCCTTCATTGCCGTGGCGTTCGGGAGCGCCTTCATCATGTCGGCGGTCAACCGCTGGGCACCGAGAAGCACCGAGAACCCGGCAGCGCGGGCCTTGGTCACGATCTGTGTGACGGCGGACAGGATGTCCTGGCGGGCAACAAAGTCGGCCATCGCCTCGGCGAACACCTGCATGGACTCTGGTGTCTCAACCTGCGGCTTGCGGGGCTTGTCCGCACCGATGAGTCCGTTGAACTCGTCGAGGAACACGATCGCGTGCGGTGGGCGCAGGTCGTCTGGCAGTTCGATGTACTTCGAGACGCCGTAGCGGCCCATGAGGGACTGGCGCCGCTCGTATTCGGCTACGCACGCACGCAGCATTGCTGCCACCTCTTCGACGGTGGTAGCGAAGCCCTTGACGTACGGGCGGGCAAACGCGAAGTCCGCGGCTTGCTTCTGCGCGTCGCCGACATAGACATCGCAGCCCTTGGAGATGGCCCCGTAGAGGATGCCCTCCAGGGTCACCGATTTTCCCGAGCCAGCGCCACCACTGACGAGCCCGGCTGAGGACTCCATCCAGTTGTAGGAAATGTAGGAACCTTCGACGCCAGTAGCGAACGGCGCCTCCGTCGACCCGGATGCGTCCACGGCATCGAAGTCGAACGGGGCGGGCATCGGCATGGGGTCGGTCTCGCACACGTACATCTGCACGGTGGATGCGCCGCCTGCTCCGGGGCGCACCTCGATGAAGTCGTTGCCGGTCGCGGCCTTCAACTTCGCGATGCCAGCGACCATCATCTCCTTGTCCACACCAGCGGGCAGGGCCACGTCCAGGACGGAGACCTTCTCGTTGGCGGGTAGGTGGCTGATCGCGGTGATCGACGGGATCAGCCCGGAAGCGGTACGGATCTTCGCGGACTCGAACGCGGACTGCCATTCCAGGTCGGTCAGGAACAGCAGGTCGCGCTGCGGGCGGTCCAGGCGCACCTTGCGGTAGTCGTCACCGATGACCAACGTGATGCACTGCGGGTCGCTCTCGTCCGGGGCGACCTTCACCCACGGTGCACCGAGGACGGACTGGATCTTCCCGATCGCGGCACGCACGTGCGACAAGGTCACGCCGTCGTACAGGCGGACGGTCACCTTCCACAGATGAGTCCCGGACCGCGACTGCGACAGGTGACGGACGACAGCCACCTCGGGGTAGGCCAGGCGCGCCGAGGCGAACGCCCGGTTGACCATCCACGCGATGATCCAGTGCTCGGGACACTGGGAGACGGTCGACGGAACCCGGTTGACGACCGAACCCGCACCCGGAGCCAACTGCTGCGGCGTCGTCGGCATCGGCGCCAGCGAGTACACCACCGCGAACGCCTGGGGGTGGCGGTCGCCGGGGCGGCCGGACATGCCGGGGTAGCCGGTGACGGTGATGAAGTCTGGTGGTGGTGGGCCGATGGTGGTGGCGAGTTGCTTGTCGTATCCGCGGTAGTCGTCGAGGGATCGGCCTTGGGGCATCAGGTGTGGGGTGTAGATGACTTCGGCGCCGTTGTATTGGGCGCGGACGGTGACGACGTATTGCGGGGTGGGTTGGGCGGCGCCCATCTTGAGTGCGCCGGACCAGCGGGGGCGCCACTCGTTCTCCTGGCCGATGGCGGCGAGGACGGATTCCATCTCCTTGGGGGCTACGGAGGTGTCGCCGATGATGAACGCCTGTGCTCCGCGGAACGGTGCGCGTGGGGAGTTCTCTCCGGGGCGCGGGTCGGATGCGTCGATGATGACGCCTGTTTCTAGGATGCCTGCGACCATCGAGCCTGCGGTGTGCATCTGGTCTTTGGTGTTGCCGGATGGTGCGAGGGTGACCTTCCACAGTGCGCGTTGTGCGCCTTCTTGTGGTGGGGCGATTCGCTGTTCGGTGGGGGTGTCGGTCTCGGGCTTGGTCAGTGCGTCGCCGGACTTGAGTGAGGCCCAGAACCCGCCGCCGTGTGCCTTGGCTGCGGTGACCTTCTTCGCCCAGGCTTCTTTGTCCAGTTTCTTGCGCTTGGGCTGTTCGTCGGGGGTGGGTGGGGTGTGCAGGGGTTCGACGGAAGAGACGAGGGTTGGTTGGAGTCCGTACTCGCGGAAGATCGAGTTGACGGCGAAGGACAGCACCCAGTTGAGGACCTTGGGGTCGATGTTCGCGTCGGCGACGTCGACCTTCTCGCCGAGGCCGGTGGTGACGACGACGAAGCGGGTGGGGTGCATGGACCCGAACACGGGTTGCCCTTGGGGGTCGACGTTCGGGGCGCGGAGCGCGACCAGGTCGGTGCCCGCACCGTAGGCGGTGGCGATGGCTCCGGCTGCGCGTACGGCGGCTTCGGCGCCGACGTCGGGTGGGGACTCGAACGTGTCGACGATGAGGTGGCCGACTTCTTCGTGCGCGACCTGTCGTGGGCCTCCGGCCTTCTTGGTGACGGCGCCGACCGAGGGCCACACGGTGTCCCAGCGGGCGCGTGACTCGACCAGGGACCGCCACTCGTACAGTGCGACCTGTGACCAGCCCGACCAGGCCACGACGCCAGCGACCAGGGCGCCGAGGGCCAGGGAGACCAGTGCCTGGATGGCGCTTTGGGTGAGGGTGTCGGTCCCGGCGGCGATCAGGACGGGGCGGGGTGCGAAGTCTCCTACGGCGGGAGACATGAAGAACATGGGGATCGCACGCCACGCGAGCAGGTAGGACAGGACGGCGACGGCAAGTCCGGTGATACCGCCAACGATCAAGGTGGTGGGGTTCGCGGTCAGAGACTTGTCGAGACGGACACCGGGGCACGGGTCTTGTGGTGCGGCGGAGCGGCGGCGGCACGCTGCGAGGTTCCAGGTCAGCAGTGCGGCGGCGGCTGCGTTCCCCCACGCCCATGACGGCTCGGCCACCGGGAGTGCGAGCGCGATGACACCGAGGACGACACCGAGGACCCAGGACGCTTGCGGCTTCCATCCGGGTAGCCAGTCGCCGTTGGGTGCGATCAGGCGCCACTTCAACTCGCGCATGGTGGTGTACCGCTTCTGGGCGGCTTCCTCGGCGGGGCCCTCTGCTTGCACTCCCCCGCCGGGACGCTTGCCGGTCAGCATCGGCTGCGGCTCCATGATCGCGGCGACCAGCAGTCCAGCCCACCCGACGGCCACGCCGGGGAAGCCGAACACGGTGGCTGCTACACCGAGTAGCACACCAGCCGCGATGATGAACGGTGCAAGGGACTGTTGTGCTTGGGCTGCACGTGCGGGAGGCAAGGTCGGAACTCCTCGTCGGCTCTGGTTGGTGCGCCGTTCGGGTCGGGCAGGACCCGCTGGTGGGTGGCGCTCACCCCGGTGATATGTGTCGGGGCTTGGGGCCTGGTCCGGTTAGGCGGCCCAGTCCTCGTAGTTGCTGTTCCGCGGACCGGGGCGTGGTGCGTTCTTCGGCTTGGCGAGCGCGACGACCATCGGCATGAGCCGGTTGACCACATCAGGGTTCGCAGGGCGGGTTGCGCGGCGGGCAACCCAGGCGACGGCAGACTCTGCGTTCATCACTTTCGCGGAGACGTTGCGCGCGAAACGCACGTCGATCACACCGCGCGTGGATGACGGCCACACCGCCAGCACCGACCCGGACACCTTGACCCCGAGGCCTTCGATGTGGGCGCGGGCCAGCCCCATCGTCTTCTTGTCCGCGTGCGCGGCGCGGCGGGTCTGACGGCCGTTCGGGTTCGAGTAGTCGACGGGGCGCTTGGGCCCGAACGTCTTGCCACGCCAGGTCAGGTAGCGGCCGGGCTTCCACACCTTCGCGTCGATCAGGTAGACGTTCTTGCCCGACACGACAACGTGATCGATGTTGTAGACCGCGCGCCCCTGGCGAATCTCCAGGTCGTGCAGCACGGTCGGGCCGCCAGGCTTGCGGGCGAGCGCGTCGAGCAAGGCAGCGGTCCGCTCCTCGCCGCGTGCACCGGTGCGCGCCGCCGCGTCACTGTGTGCCCACGTCGCTCCTTCAAGGGAACCGCCCGGGGTACCGATGACGGTGCCGGGAAGTTGAGTGCGGGGCATCAGAACGCCCCGGTGATCGCTGCGACGACCGCAACGATGATCAAGGCGACAACGGCGACAGAGACGCCGATCTGCGCACCAGTCGACTGCAAGAACGTGGTCACGTTCGTCAGGTCGGTCAGGTCGTTCTTCTCAGCCATGATGGGCCTCTCAGGAGGGGGTGTTCTCCCTGGGCACCATGCGCAGGCAGGCACGAGAGCGGGGCCAGACCGTGTGGTCCAGCCCCGCTTCGCGTTGGTGGTTGCTGCACTACTTGAGGAGCCCGTACCCCCACAACATCGGGGAGATGGTCTCCGTGTGGTACCTCGCAACCGAACCCTTCAAGTCCTTGATCGCATCGTTCAGGTCGGGGAAGTCCTTGATGTTCGAGACCTTCCCCGTGCGACCGCTGGCAACCGGGTGCGAAGTGTTGAGTTCGATGTCGATCTGGTAGAGGCCCCATGTGAACGACGGGTCGTACACCGCCCTGGGCTTACGCTCGCCGCTCGCCGCACCAGCGACGTTGTCATGTGGGATGAGGCGGCGCGGGCCGCTGGATGCGGTCACCTTGCGGGCCTCGTCCTGCACCTTGGACCACAGCGCTAGCAGGCACCGCTCGCACTGGTCATAGTTGCCGGTCGCAGGGTTCAGAATCCCGGGGCACAGCCCAGGAACCTCGGCTCCGCAACTCGTCAGCCCGATGGTCGTCTCATAGTCCGCCAGAGCCTTCGACGCTTCGGTACCCGCATCGAAGCACAGTTCGTTGCGGTAGTCGCGCCCGTCCGACCCGATGAACGACAGGCACTTGTTGTGCCGGGACAGTGCGGTGAACAGCAAGCACTGCTTGAGGAACTGTGGGTTCGCCTGTACATCGTCGGTGTACGCGTCCACGCTCGACCAGCGGTCGGCAGAGCGGTTGACTACTCCGCGCTCCCACCACCGCGTGGCGGCTGGGTAGCGACCGACAACGAACAGTGGCAACTTCGTCAGGAAGTTGTCTCGTCGCAAATAGAACCCGTTGCCGTTGTACTGTGCGCAGCGTGTTAGCAGGGTGGACAGATCGGCGTTCTCGAACGACGCCTTCTGCGCGACGAGGTACCCAATGATGTCGCGGTTGAAAACGACGGTTCCTCTAGTTGGGCGGAACGCCTCGCGTCCGTTCATCTCACACGTGATTCCGGGCTCGTCACTGGAGCGAGGCTTCGTGTCGTAGAGAGACGACAGGAGCGTCGACATTGACCTGACCACGGTCGTCCTTGGCGCCTGGCGATTGAGCGACCCGGGAACGATGACTGCCTCGCGACCTCCGCTAGGAGGTGCCTTGATGTCGAAGACGTCAAGCAGAACTCCTGGCCTACTATCCCCTTCCTCATTTGCCCAGAGGATGCACGAGACTCCGGCCCCGACTGCAGCGTGAAAGTGCTTGCGGTTGAACAGGAAGCCGCGCACGAACATCCGGTCGGTCAGGTTGGCTGACTTGAAGTACTTACACGGCGAGAACACGATGTAGGAGTCGGTCGCCTGGCGCAGGTAGTAGCGGAACGCGGACCAGATGAAGATGTTCGCCAGATCGTTGACTGCCTTGGTGCCGTTCCCCGCACTCCTGAACTCGTCCGCCATCCGCTCCTTGACCGGAGGTCGGTGAGCGGCGCAGGCCCCCGGCTTTAGACGTGGGGTTAGCCGCGCCATCGCGCTCCACGCTCCGGTGGCGGAGCAGGCCTAACACCCCACCCCACATGGGTGGTGTCGAGTTCTTGGAAGGGAGGTTCCACCGTTGAGCATCAGGGCGCGCATGTATCCGACCCCGGCTCAGGCCGAAGCGATGGTCGTGCATTGTTCGCATGCCCGGTTCGTGTGGAACCTCGCAGTGGAGCAGTCGAACATGTGGCGCCGCGACCGGGGTCCGACCCCGAACCTGGCCGTGCAGATGCGCCAGTTGTCGGCCGCACGCCGGGAGCACCCATGGTTGGGTGCGGGGTCATCGGTGGTCCAGCAGGCCGCGCTACGAGACTTCGACCGTGCCCGGCAGGCGTGGTGGGGCAACCCCGCACACTTCTCTCGTCCGACGTGGCGGAAGAAGGGTGTTCATGAGGGGTTCGTGATCCGTGACCTGACCGTCACGAAGATCAACCACCGGTGGGGCACCGTGCTCGTGCCCAAGGTCGGTGCGGTCAAGTTCCGGTCCACCCGTCCTTGGGCTCAGATCGGCGCAGCATCTTCCGCGCGGGTCACGTTCAAGGCCGGGCGCTGGCACGTCTGCCTAGTCACCCCGCCGCCGGTGTTCGACCGCAAGCCCACGGGTGCGGTGACGGGGATCGACCGGGGTGTGGCGAACACGATCGCGACTTCGGAGTCGGTCATGGGTTCCATCCCCGGGTGGACGCCCGGGGAGCAGGCCCGCTACGTGGTGTTGCAGCAGCAGTTGGCGCGTCAGGTCAAGGGCTCGAACCGGCGCGCCATCACCAAGGGCAAGATCGCGCGCCTGCACCAACGCCTGACCGACCGGCGCACCGACTGGATTGAGCAGACCACCACCGCCCTCGTGCGCGAGCACGACCTGATCGGGATCGAAGCCCTGAACACCCGGGGCATGGTCCGCAAGCCCGCCCCCAAGCCTGACCCCGAGAACACCGGCGTGTTCCTGCCCAACGGTGCGAAGGCCAAGGCTGCCCTCAACAAGGCGATCCACGCCTCGTGCTGGGGGAAGTTCGCGAAGCGCCTCCACGACAAGGCCGACCACACTCCGGCTGGTGCTAAGACCCTCGTGGTCGAGGTGCCCGCCCGATATACGTCCCAGCGTTGCCACCACTGCGGTCACACCGCACCCGAGAACCGCAAGAGCCAAGCGGAGTTCCGGTGCGTCGACTGCGGTCACAAGGCGAACGCTGACACCAACGCCGCAGAGAACATCCTGTCTCGCGCGATCACCCTTGCCGCCGGACAGGCGGTAGACCCCAAGCCGAAACGCCGCAAGGTCGATGGACGCAACCGTGGCACGACCACAACCGCGTCAACCACCCGAGAACCGGCAGCCGCATGAACGGCCACCAGAACTCAGGAATCCCCCGGCTTCAGCCGCGGGGAGGATGTCAACCACGAGGACTTCCAGCCGAACGAGTCGCGGTCCTTGACCTTCTGCGCTTCGATGCCTGCCACCTCGGCGTAGGGCGGGTTCTCGAACAGGATGATGGTGCAGTGCTCGTTGTCGAGGTAGCGCTGGATGATGTTAGGGGTGCGCTCGCTGGTGGCGGGGTCTTTTGCGCCGAGGACGAACCGCTCGGACAGGGCGTCGCCGTTGAGCAGCGTGCCAGACTCGTGCGGGTCGCCTTCGGCGTAGGACGGTGGGATGACGGCGCGGACCTGGTCCTCGAACTCGCGCAGTAGTTCGAGGTACTCGAACTGTTCGAAGGTATTGACGATGACGTGCGCCATGACTGTGTGTGGCTCGCTGTCCTCGCACCCGTCACGGTGGCAGTCGATCTCATCGAGGCCGCGCTCTAGGTTCCCGGTTCCGGCACAGCGGTCGATGATGACGTAGTCGTTTCCGTCAGGGACGCGGGCGATGGCCTCGCGCAGTAACTCGTGGGACTTTCGCACGTACGGAGCCGGGGTGTAGAGCGCCCCCAACTCGATCTTCTTCATCTTGTCGTTGAGGCGGTCGAGGATGTACTGGAACGCGGCGTAGTCCGGTCCGGTGTACGGGTTGACCAGCCCGGCTAGGTGGACGGGGTCACGCAACTCCCCCGCCGCACCCAGGAAGTCGGCCTTGCTCTTGCCGGTCTCTCGGTAGTACCGCTCCGCCCACGGCACGACACAGTTCGCGTCGACGTCGACGGGCAGGTGTGCACGCTGTGCCGGGTCGCGTAGCAAGGAGCGCATACGATCGGACCCGCCTCCGATCGCTCCGTCGGCAAGGTCGATGACCTCCGGTTCGGTGTGGCGGGTGAACGTGGCAAGGTCGCGGGACGCGGAGGTCGAGTAGACGGTGTTGATCTGTGCGCGGTACGGCTCAGCGTCGAACACGTACGCGCGCTTCTTGGACAGGTCCACGAGCACCAGGCGGGCCGGGACGTCCTTGCCGCGCAGGCGCAACTTGGATGCGTACTTGATGGCTTGGAACAGGGTCGCGTTGACCGAGTTGATCGCGGTCTTGAACTCTAGGAGGTTGCCGTTCCATACCCCGTCGGTGGAGTCGGACAACGCCTCCTGGGGGGTCGATGTCGAACTTCTCGAAGAACTCGAACTGGCCGGTGCGCTCGTCAGTGATGGTCGGTGTAGTCACCACAGGTATGTGCGACGGCTGCGGGGCCTGATCGCTTGCTTGACTTCCTCCCCCGACTGAAGTCGGGGGATTCCCGTGGTTCGGCTAGGCCGCTTCCGGGAGGGTTTGCAGGCTCACGGTGCCGGGTTCCCCGGAGGGTTCCACCACCAAGGTGGGGTCGGTCCTATCTATGATGTCTCCTGCGGGCGCATGTCCTGGCCCACCAGCGTTTGCGGCCACTGGCAGCCGTGTCAGGCCCAACGCGAGGATGTTGTTCGCCGCGTTGATGTCAGCGTTGGTGGTGTGACCACAGTCCACGCATCGGAAGACCGCTTGGCTCTCACGGTTCTCTTTGGCGGTGTGTCCACACTGGTTGCACTGTCTTGATGTGTTCTTCGGCGGGACCGGGACTGCGAGCACCCCGGCGGTGGTGGCCTTGTACTCGATCATGGCCCGCAGGGTCGCGAACGCGGAGTTCGCTAGGGACCTGTTCAGGCCCGACTTGGCCTTGACGTTTTTGCCGGGCTGGCCGGTGGTGCCCTTCGCTGACCGGGTCATACCACGCACGTTGAGGGACTCATACGCGATGACGTCGTAGGTGCTGACGAGGGTGGTGGTGGTCTTGTGCCGCCAGTCATCCAGGCGCGCCTTCTTGTCGGCATGCACACGGGCCAGGGCATCTCGTTCGTCCTGGTACGCGGTCGTGGGAGTCCACCCGCGCTGGTTCGAGGGGTTGTTGATCCTGCGTTTGCGGGCCATCGACCTTTGGTGACGCTTGATCCGCGCGTCCAGGTCGGCGGTGGTGGGCTGGTCGAAGAACCCCTCGTCGGATGTGACGATCGTGTGCTTCACACCCACATCGATCCCAGCCACGGCCCCGGTGAACTCGTGCGCGCGAGCAGGGACCGGGGAGACGAACACCAGGCGGCGAGCGGTCCAGTCGACCGTGACGGACGTGTACGCCCGGATGGGTTGGGAGTACCGGACCCGGAACTGCACAGACCAGCGCGCCCCGTGGCCGGGCTTGTTCTTGCCCTTCGGGTTGCATCCGGTGATCGTGACCAGCCCAGACTTGCGCCCGGTGCGTGTGAACCTGGCTTGCGGGGACTTGCACTTGGGCCCGCCGGTCATGATCGCGAACCGGGTGTGCTCACGTTTGGCGGACCGGAAGAGCGGCATACCCCCACCAGCCCGGCCTTTCCCGTGCAGGGTCTGACGCCGCTTGGTGGCAGCGAACCAGTCCTTGTTCTCCGCCCGGTCCGCGTGCTGCAACATCAGGTCCGGGATACCCGCCGCCCAGGAGAACTCCCGCTTGAACGCCGACTTGAGCCGGTCCACACCCGGCTCACGCCCGATCGGAACCAGCACCCGCTCCCCGGAACCGTCGAGCACGGGAATGTTGCGCGGGTTGTCCTTGCCCGGCTTCCGCGTTTCGTCGAAGTGCGGGTTGGGCTGGTACGCGTACTTACGGCGCAGGGCACGACGGTCGTTGAACCGGCCCCGATACCCGTCCCACAACCACTCGACGACCCGCTCAGGGTCACCCGACCACGTGTCCACCGGTGGGGCGTCCGGGTCACCAGGCACACCAGGGGCACCGAGGTAGACCATCCCGGTCACCCTCGCACCCATGATCCGCGCCACCTGACTCACCCGACACGCTTCCTTTCCGGTAGTTCGATAACGAGATACTGCCCCTCATGTGGGGCGGGGGCCCTGTCTGCTCCACACCACGCAACGGGAACCGGGAACGTCACCGCCATGACGCGGCTACCTCCACACTGAAGTGTGGAGGTAGCCGCTCACCGACCAAGGTCGTGCTCGTGCCTCAGATGGGGCGTAGTCGTGGGGGCAGGTTGGTGATGTTGGCTCCGCCGCCGCGGCGTTGGCCTTCGCGTCCGGGGTAGGTGCGGTCGCGTCGGTAGGCGGGTGGGATGGGTTCGTGGTCGAACCCGAGGTCGGCCATGGGTTTGCGGTGGACTGGCGGGGGTGTGATGTCTGCGCGCAGGAAGGCTGGGCTGGTCGCGAGCGCGGCGGAGTTGGTGATGACGGCGGTCATGTCTTCGGGGTAGAGCGGTTCGAAGGGCAGGTCGCCGAACGCATCGAGGATGCCGACCTTGGCCCAGTCAGGTCGCGTGGGTGTGGGTGGCATCCATGCGGACAGGGACAGGAAGTCGTAGGTGGTGGCGTGCGCGGCGGGGAACCATTCGTCCCAGCGGGCGACAGCGATGCGGTCAGCGAGTCGTTGACCGTCGATGCCGTCGAACTGGGCGCAGACCTTGGTGATGGTGGCGCGCACGTCGCGTTCGAGGACGGCGGCGTCGAAGCGGGACGCGCCCAAGGGTGGGGCGATGACGAACAGGAGGAACACGCCGTCGGTGGCGAGGGTGGATCCGGCCATCGCGTTGGCCCACGCGGTCGTCTTGGCTTCGATGGTCTTGGACACGGCGGTGGCGGTCAGTTCGACCGCGACGCGTAGCCCGTCGGGGCGGACGACGGTCAGGTCGGCGGACTTGCCGCGTGAGGCGTTCACGTCGGAGGTCTGCGCCCACGCGAACAGTTGCTCTGCGGTGGAGTACGTCTCCCCCATCACCGCTCCGACGTCGAGGTACTCGGCGATGCGTAGCCCCAGTTCGGTGGACAGCAGGTTGTGCCGGTCGAACTGCCGGGACGTGGTGTACGGGCGGCCTCCGGTGACGAAGATGCGTTCGGGGTAGGTCAGCAGGGGCAGCACCTTGGACTCGACGACCTGGGAGTAGGCGGGGCGCAGGAGTCGGGCGCGGTGTGATGTGTTGGCGGTGCGGGCGGCGGAGGTGAAGTAGCCGTGCTCGATCATGCGGGCGCTGAACGTGTCACGGATGATCGCGGACTTCGGTGAGACGAGGTTGGTGGCTCCGGTGAACGCGGCCAACTGCTCGACCGACATGGTTCGCCACGACCCGAGGTACCCCAGCGTGCCCAACTTCGCGGACCACCAGGTCGGGTTGGTGAACCGTTCGAAGGCTTCCTCCTCGTCGGCGAGCATCCACGCGGGCGGGTGCGCCAGACCGGAGTCGGCTTGTGCGCGTGCGAGGTTCGGGGTCATCCAGGAGGCGTTGGTGCCTTGCCCGAACAGGCCACCCCAGTACGGGTCGGTGCGTTCCGCGCCGGTGACACCTTGCGGTGCACGGGAGGGTAGCGAGGACAGCAGGACGTGCTGCACTACGGGTCACGCCCCGTTCGTCGGGTAGGTGTCGTACCCCTGCGCGGCGGCGAACGACCCCATGTCGTGTTCCCAGAATCCGGGCTTGCACACGAACGGAGGTTGTCTAGAAAATGAGACGTTGGCGCGCACGATCGCGTGATGCTCGGGAAGGTTGAGCACGTCCGCGGCCGACCAGTCCGACCCGTCAGCGGCAAGGTCGGCGGCGATCTCCGCGGCGACGGGGCCGGTGTCCTGCTTGAACGCGACCAGTGTGGAGAACGACATGAACGCCGTCTTGATCTCAGGCGGCAACTGGCCGGGGCGCTGGGTTGCGAAGACGAGGCGCACACCGTAGGAACGGCCACGGTCACGCGCCCAGGACAGCACCTCGGGGCTGGCACCGGCCAGGTCGGACAACTCGTCGGCGACGATCGTGACCCACCGGTCCTGCTCAGCCCAGCCCGAGCAGTTGCGCTCGATGGTGTCACGCAGGGAGAACATGAGCATGGACGCGATAGCCCGCTCTGTCTCCAACTCCATGCGATGCCCGGCGTCGGTGGTGCCGGTCATCACGAGCACGGACCGGTGCCCGGTGATGGCTTGGTCCCAGGAGAACCGACGACGGCGCGGGGACCACCAATGCTCCAAGTTGAGCAGCCCGTAGACCTTATTACCGGGCGCCTTCTGGAACGCGGCCCGCTGCGAGGTGGTGACCTTCGGGCCGAACATGACCTGCAACTCGTCACGGGCCAGGGTCAGGTTCGCGACCCGGTCTTGCAGCACGCTGAGCGCGTCGAGGTTGCCGTCCCGTTCCGCCTTGGCAGCCCTCGTCTGCGCGACAGACAGGCAGGACTCGATCGCCTTAGACAGTCCGACAGCCTTCTCGTCCCCGGACCCGGCGAGCAGGATGTACGCGTAGAACATCGGTGACATGCCGGTGGGCAGGCCCGCGGTGGCGGCGACCTCATCGTCGACGACCTGCGCGGCGGTCAGCACCCACGTCAAGGAACGCTGCGACTCGACGCCGATGGACTCGGCGCCGAACGCGTATCGCATCGCCGAGACAACATGCAACGCCTTGTCCTTGATCGTGCCGGGCACCCCGAACAGGTCGATGGCGATCCCGTCGGGGTTGGCGACCTCGACTCGTCGCATCTGGTCGCCGAGGGTGCGCGCCCACGCCCCGACCTTGGCCGCGTCGTCCGCCTTGGGGATAAACACGACCATGGAGTTGTTCCGCCCGGGGAAGGTGGGGTCACCGCACGGGCGGGTGCGCTCCAACATGTACCAGGCCGCCAGGTGACGGACAGCGCTGCTGTTGTGCGTGGGGATGAACCCCTCGACAAGGAAGGTCGCCGTCGGACTTGCGACACTGACGCACCGGACTGGCACGGAATCCGTAGGGGCAATCGATGCGATGTAGTTGTAGCGCTGGGTTGGACGAAGTGAACCACGCTGCGGTAGACGCTCCGTCTTCCGGCGCAAACGGAACACCTTCAAGTCTGTGGTGAACGTGATCCTGTGCTTGCCGCTGCCGGGGTGACGGACGCCATTGATCGTGTAGTGGGACGCCTCGGTGCGGACCGGACCCACCTTGATTCCGAGCGACCGCAAGACATCACGCGTCTGCTCTACCAGCCCACGGTCGGCCATCGAAAGTTCGCAGGACCCCTGCTCGCTGATGTGTCCGTCCGTGTCCATGATCCCTTGGATGAGCGCGATGCGTTGCTCGAACGCTGCACGCATGTATGCCGCCGGGATGTGCTTGCGCGTCTGCGTGTCACGACGGCCATCCAGTGTGAACCCAAGATCACGAAGTGGGCCCATCAAGGATGGGAAGTAGTAGGTCGATGCGGTGGACCCCTCCTTGCTGTCCATCCTTGTGAACCTGTGCCCGAACGTCTCGACCGAGTCGATGACCTCGCGGTCGGCAGACGTGATTGACGGTGAGGTTGTTGTCCCGTCTCCAAGCCATGCCCCGAGAACGTACGGGTGCACTGGGAGACTCGTCAGGTTCCCTTCGACCGGGGCTGACATTGGCACCTTCCATCGCGGGCGGCCCTGAGCCCCGCGGGTGGCTCGCTCCGACATCTCACGGGTCGTGATCACCTGGTGGACAGGTTTCCCTGTGCGCCACGCGCGAGTGGACAGGTGGTCGGCGTAGGCACGGATTAGTTCGGCCGCAGGGTACGCAGCGGCCTTTCGCGTCCCCTTCCTGACCAGAACTCGCTCCCACGCGATCCCCGAGGTCTTGGAGAAGTCCCGCAGAGAGTCCGAACCAATCCCAGTGATCTCGCTGATGTCTGACAGTGCAAGGAAGGTGCCCGGAGCCAGTTGACGAGAGACGCTCACGAGGCGTGCTGTCTCGTTTGATCGGTGCTGCGCAGAGTGGGAGCGGCGAGCGTCCGAACCGGGCCCGATGCGACGGTTCATGTCTCCAGCGACCCACAGGTGATCGGCGTCGGCTACGACCTGCTGGCCGTCGGAGAACTCAACGCGGTAGCAGTCACCGTCGAAGGTTTCGGAGAAGCCGATCACCTCGGTGGGGTTGCCGTCGCGGTCGAACACCAGGTCTCCTTCACGCAGGGTGCCGACGGTCGCCCACCCGCTCGGGTAGTGCTCGGAGACGGGGACCGGAACGCGAGTCTCAAGGCTGAGAGCCTTACCGGACCCGGCTGCGCCAACGAGGGCGACAGTGGAGTCGATGTTGACCGCCGACAGGTGGACTGGCTGCCCGTCGTCCCCCGCGCCGAGCAGCGGGCCGATCCGCTCCGTTACCGTCGGCGGGGTTGCACGGATCGCGGTGGTCTGCACACCGGAGGTGGCCCCGGCGTGCGGGGCGATCATCGCCGCCAACAGTGCAGGCCCCATCTTGAAGGTCGACGCCGCCAACGGGTAGGCGCCCTCCTTCTCCGGGACGTTGACCACGTTGCCGTCCGAGTCCTTGCGAGTGGTCGCCTTGCGCGGCGCGGCCGGAGGCATGGCCCGCCCGGCCGGGACAGGCAGGTACCCGCGCGCTAGTGCGGCACGCACCTTCGAGTCGGCGGTGGGGATGAACCCGAGGTGGACGGCTGCCGAGGCGAGCACGCCTGCGACAGCGGCGCCGATGCCGTACAGGTTGGCGATGGGCAGGTAGCCGAGGATGGTGGCCGCGGCGACTGCGACGCCGAACAATGCGGGAACGGCTCGGGCCATGGACCGGGAGGTGTACTCGGTGTGGGTGTCGATGTCGAAGCCGGGCAGGTTCGCGCGAACGGTATCGAGGATCATCTCGACCTGGTGGCGGTCGGCTCCGCCCGCCCACACCGAGACGACCGCGGCGTGCGGGTTCATGGAGTGGTGCTGGGGGCGGGGAGTGTTCATGCGGAAGCACAGCCATCGCGACCAGCGCTTGACCTCCCCCTTTCTGGCGGCTCGCACAGACAGTCCGGCCCACGAGTCGTCGGGCATGACGTTGGCCAACTGTCGTGACATCTCGGCTAGGTCGATCCCCGCCTGGTTGGAGTGCACGGACGCGTCGGTAGGTCGGTAGACCAGGTGCCCGACAGACGGCGCAGATGTCAGGTCGGGCAGTTCGTCGGCGGGTTCGAGGCGACCAGCCACAGCCTGCGCCAGGGAGAGGACTTGCTTGTCGGCGCCGGAGATGTCGGGGGTCACGACGTGGGAGCGCAGCCCGGAAGCGTCACGCGAAACGATGAGGCTGGCGCCTTGCTTGGCCGCCTGCGAGGTGGAGAACGACTGTGCGCGCTGCTCGACGACACGCACGTTGGGGTCGAGGTTTCCTGCTCGGGTGATGGTGAAGGCGCGCACTGTTCGCATACCTGTCAGATCATGCGGTTCTGGCCGCGCTCATCCTTGCCAAAGGCGGGTGCCAAATGTCAACAGCGCGTCATGTTTAGGCGCGGAATGTCAAGGAAGACGGCACGGGCCGCGCGCTCGCCGCTCCGCCTACGCTACGACCACACCCCGGTTGCACTGCGCTTCGCTTCGTTTCCTGGGGGAGGTGTGTTCTGCGCTGCGACTGCGCTCACTCATGCGCCGTTCAGGCTTGTCCTCATACGCCGGACTGGCTTTTCACGCCACCTGCACGGCCCCGTGTCCCTGCCTGTGTGCCCGTAGGGGGCTGAGCAAAGTGGAGGCGGGTCGCTCAACACTTCGTGTATCGCTTCGTGGGGTGTGTGTCGCTCAACACTTCGTGTATCGCTTCGTTCCCGTCCCAGTGTTGCGCTCTGGTTGCTAGTGTCCTCTTGTCCGGGGACCACCCCCGTTTCGGGAACACACCGTGCACGAGACGACAACGGCCCGGAACCGAACAGGGGTTCGAAACGGTGACACCTCGCACCATCGAACAGCCGTACCAACAACGACAAGCAACCATCCACCAACCCAGGGGCGAAGCCCCAGAAAACACCACCACCAAGACGACCACCACGCTCACGCGCAGCAAACACCACCACCAAGAACCACCCGGAGGGAAGGGCGAAGCCCGACCCGACCGAACCGGAACGAACCGGACCAACCCGCAACCGGCACGCACAGCGCACCGCCCCGAACCGGCCCCGCACCGCGGGACCGCCCCGGGCCACCACGCCACCACACCGCCACCGAGACGCACCCCGCGCCGCAGGCGCAAAGACCGGAACGAAGACGACGAACCAAACGACCAAGCCCAAGGTCGCGCAGCGACCGAAGGGCGAAGGGAGAGCAGGTGAGGAAGTCTGAGTGGAGGTTCATATTAATGGGGGTCTCGGCCTGGGCTGGCGGGCTGGCTGGCGGGCTGGCTGGCGGGCGGGCGGCTACCGCCGGGCGCCGAAGGCGCGGGCGCGTAAATACATGTGTTAACATTCGAGCATGACTGATGAGGCTCGCGGGTCACGACACGATGGCTTACTGGACGCTGATCGGCGTGTTCGCATCGCCGAGCAGCAAGTTGCTGCTGCTGTTGAGGCACGAGCCGCGGTGATCCAGCGAGAACGCGACTCTGGTCGTACGTGGCGGGAGATTGGAGAGACGCTAGGGGTATCCCGACAGCGGGCTCTTCAGATGGGAAGGACACGAGCCGAGCAGACAACGCCCCGGCGTGTGCCATGACGCGGACGTCAAAGGGTTGCCGACTACACAAGGTCAGCATGGGCGAAACGTGATGCTCCCCGCCCTCACGGACGGGGCTTCTGGCTCCCGTTGAGGTGGGGGTTGTCTGTCCGGGCTCCGCGGTGCGGGTTCCGGCTACAGGCTCGTGGTCCGTACCCGTCAGGCTGCTGCCTGGTTGGGGTAGGGAACTTCCGGTTCCTGGACGACGCGACCGACACGTTCGGTCGTGGCCCGCATCTGTGCTGTACTACGTGCCCCATCCTTGCCCGCGCGCTGTGGCTTAGGTAGGGGTGTGGCTCGTAGATATGTGACCCGCACAGGTTTGGTGGGGTCGATTCGGGTGTAGGTCCCGTGGATGGCGCGC
>Ga0194136_1000648_pt1 | contig 17821 bp, 19 predicted proteins | sample TARM_MetaG_T3A_1_FD_134023 | JGI IMG/M metagenome (GOLD analysis project Ga0194136, IMG submission 134023) | Freshwater microbial communities from Pennsylvania, USA, analyzing microbe dynamics in response to fracking - TARM_MetaG_T3A_14 (version 2) | ecosystem: Environmental > Aquatic >...
GCCGGAAGAACAAACCTAGCGCGCGCATGATAGGGGGGGTTAAATGCCTAAAATATCAAGAAGTACGCGTAAAATCAAGCTTAAAGTTGGTTTGTTAAAACAGTTGGAACGTGATGGAAAGACGGAAGAGCATTGGTACGACTTAGTTTTAGACTATTTAACCTTTTGGGAAATCAAAGAAAAGTTAAAAACGGAGATCGAACGAAACGGCGCGATGATTACGGTCCATAACGGAAAACAAAAATTTCGAAAGAAAAATGATGCAGTGACAGAACTCCCAAGAATCCATAAACGTATGACGGAAATTTTGGATGTACTGGACATTAAGCCGATTGAATCCGAAGCCGAATCCGAAGACGATGATGATGGATACTAATAAAAATTTCCCAAAGCATCCACAAAAAATCCATCACGCAGTATCAGAGTGGATGTATCTTGTCGAATCGGGAGAAGTCGTTACTTGTAAAGAACAAAAAGATTTAATGAAATATGTCCGAAAAAAATTAGATCAAGAAAACGTCATTATCGATGTTGAAAAAATCGAGAAGGTAATCAAACGATCAGAAAAATACTTTTTCCCGTTGCATCCATTTCAGACGTTCTTTTTATCTTTTGTTGTTGGCGTCTATTATAAAGATAATACGCTCGTGTTCGATGAGTATTTATTTTTGTCTGGACGGGGCACAGGAAAGAATGGTTTGTTAAGTGCTTTAGCATTTAACTTAGTTGATATCAATAACGTTAAGAAATACAACGTTGACATTGTGGCCAACACGAAAGATCAAGCACTAACAAGTTTTCAGGATGTTTATGACGTCATTGACGACTTAGAAGTTTTGCAAAAACATTTCAAGCATACGAAATCAGTAATCACTCATAAAAAAACGAGATCACGCATTAAATACCATACGAGTAACGCCCGGACAAAAGATGGTTTACGTCCAGGTGCAGTCGTTTTCGATGAAATTCACGAATACGAAACAGAAGATTTGATTAATGTTTTCTCTTCAGCGCTAGGTAAGGTCAGATTTGCTAGAGCATTTTACCTGACAACAGACGGATTTGTTCGCGGTGGGGTTTTGGATAGCATGAAAGATTTAGTGAAACGTATTTTTTCTGGTGAAGTTAAATCATCGAAGTTGCTCCCATTCATTTTTAAATTGGACAGCTTAGAAGAAGTCCATGATCAAAAGAATTGGGTCAAAGCGATCCCGAGATTATTGTATGACAAGGTACTTCGTAACCAAGTTGAAAAAGAGTATGACAAAGCGTTAGAATCCCCATCGAAAATGATTGAGTTTTTAACGAAGCGTATGAATATTCCAACACAAGATGCCTTTGCTGCAGTTGCTGAGTGGGAAGACATCATGGCAACTGATCAAGAGATACCTGATCTAACGAATGTGCCATGTGTCGGAGCGATTGACTATGCTGATATTCGAGATTTTGTTTCATGCGGCATGTTATTCCGGATTGGAGAGAAACGCTACTTTATCCAACACACATTTATTTGTCATAAGTCATTAAGGATTACAAAATTTAAGTTTGATATTGAGACAGCAGTAAATGAAGGGTACGCCACAATCGTGAACGATGACATGGTAAAACCGGAGTATTTAGCGCAGTGGTTCATGGAACAAAGAAAGAAGTACAAGATTACAGAAATCGCCGCCGATTCATGGCGTTTCTCGGCTTTAAAAGATAAGTTCGATGAATACGGCATCGTTCTACGACCAGTCCGTAGTGGACCAGTTACGCATGGCCAGATTGCTGGGCTAGTTGATAGTTTATTTTCTTTAAAAAATATTGTTTTTGGGAAAGATATAATGATGCGATGGTATACAAATAATGTTTATGTCAAATTCGACAGCAAGGGAAATAAAACCTATGAAAAAATAGAACCGAAAACACGAAAAACAGATGGATTTATGTGCTTCATTCACGCACTGGTCATTGAACCGCCATATAAGAAACCAAGAAATAGACCAAGTAGAAAACTAAGAAGCTATGTCGGAACCTGAAGGGAGTGATGAAATTTGGGAGTATTTTCAAGTATTAAAAATTTCTTTGTTAATTCAAACGATGATTCACTGGATATTGAAGCAAGACCGCCTATTGAGAAATCATCGAATGAACGGACGGTTGTGTTCAGCGAATCTGTGAATCATGTACGTTACAAAAGTTATGCATTAAGCATTGCAATTAGTCGTATTGCGAATGCTGTTTCTTTATGTGGGTTTCAAACGTATATCCGAGGTAAACCAGAAAAAGGCGATTTGTGGTGGCGTTTAAATTATGAACCAAATCAAAACCAAAACCAAACCGATTTCTTTTATTCTTTAGTCCATAAAATGGTTTACAACTCGGATGGCGCATTAGTGATACAAGCGAAGTCAGGAGATTTAATTGTCGCTGAAAGTTTTACGATTGAAAAATATGCTTTTCTACCAAACGTTTATTCGAATATTATTTTACCTGGCGGCCTAAGCTATCAAACAAAATTAAAAGAATCAGACGTGATCCACTTGAAATACAACAATAGTAAAGTTAAAGCAATTGTTGACAGCGTTTATGAAGATTATGGGAAACTGTTAAATGATGCCATTAAAAATTATAAACGTGGGAATGCCATTAAATTAAAATTATTAATGGATGCTCAATTCGATCAATTTAAAGAGAAAGATGTCTTAGATGAAGAAGGGAACGTCATAGGCACTGAATACGATGAAATCTTAGATGATTTATTTCAAAAGCGTTTTGGTGCCATTTTATCAGATAAAGATTCGATTACTCCTTTGGAAGATGGCTTAACATTAAGCAACGTCGATGCTACTACTGGAAACACAAAGAGTGGTGCTTTTACATCACGTGATATCACAAGTATTTTTGATGATATTGTCAATCAAGTAGCGGATGCCTTTTTAATGCCACGCGGAATATTTCGTGGCGATGTTGCAGATAATGAAGGGATGCGTAAAAGCATGATTGATGACGCAGTACGTCCCTTCATCGAAAATATTCAAACCGAAATCAATCGGAAGAAATATGGTAAAGATGAATTTTACAAAGGTAATAAACTTAAAATATCAACTGATTTAATTTACACAAAGGATCCAATTGCTTTTGCTAATGCTGCAGAAGCCTATTTACGCATTGGCGTTTATTGTGTTAACGACATTCTGGAAAAACTCGGCGAGGAAATCATTGACGAAGAGTGGGCGTGGCGCCATTACGTAACGAAGAACTATGAAAATATTAATAATGCCGCTGAAGATATTGAAAAAGCAGTTTCCAATATGATGAGGGCACTAGGAAGGGGAGAACCAAGTGAAAAGAATTCAACTTAATTCAAAAAATTTAAAGCTAGGAACAATCGAATCAAAAATCCAATTTAATGCGAGTGTCGAAGGCGAAACTGATTTATATCTACATGGCGATGTTGGTGAAACATGGTGGGATGATAGTGGTATCACAGCAAAAAAAGTGATTGATGCATTGGATCAAATCGAAACAGAAACAGTAAACGTCCACATTAATACTTATGGTGGTGATGTTTTTGAAGGGATTTCAATTTTTAATATTTTGAGAGCTTCCGGAAAAAACATTGTGACAATTGTAGATGGGATTGCCGCTAGTGCCGGTTCTTTAATTTTCTTAGCTGGAGATACAAAAAAGATGCCGGCAAACACACAATTAATGATTCACAATCCATGGACCTATGCACGAGGGAATGCCAATGATCTCGAAAAAGTCGTTGATATGTTGCGTACGACAGAATCAGCAATGACGCAAACGTACATGGAAACATTTGTTGGAACAGAAGAAGAACTCAAAGAATTACTTGATTCAGAAAAATTCATGACGGCTGATGAAGCAAAAACGTTTGGCTTTGTTGATGAAATTATTACGAAAGAGTCTGAACCAGCAGCACAAGCAACAATTGCAGAAAGATTGATGAGTAAGTATGGCGGCATGATAAACGAACCAAACAAGAATCAAGAAAACAAAAAAAGAACAAACCCATTACAAAATTTTATGAATTTATTCGAGGAGGAAACAAATAATGTTTAATACAGACTTAGTAAAAAATCAATTGAGTGAGCAACGTGCAGCGTTTTTCGCAGCAATGAAGAGCAGTGATGAAAAAGCCCAGGAAACAGCGTTAAATGATTTCTTGGAAGGTATCCAAACTGTTGTCGTATCAGAAGCTGAAAAAGCATTTGAAGAAGAGGGAGAACGATTTAAAGATGAAAATGTGTTAGTTGCACGTGGAATTATGAAACCTCAAACGTCAGCAGAACGTAAATACTTTAATGCTGCTGTTACGAAGCAAAGTTTTGATAATTTAGATGAAGCATTCCCACAAACGATTGTGGAAGATATTTTCTCTCGTTTGACAGAAGAACATCCATTAATTTCATTAGTTGATGCCCAAACAACGGGAGCGATTTTCAAGTATATGTACGCTGATCCTACAAAACAATTGGCATTCTGGGGAACTTTACCGGACAACATTAAGCAGTTGCTAGTGAATAGTATTAAAGTAATCAGCTTTGAAACAAGTAAATTATCCGGATTTTTACCAATCGTGAAAGGATTCTTTGTTTTAGGTCCAGCGTGGTTAGCACAGTATGTTACAACTGTAATGTATGAAATTATGGCTGTGACGTTAGAACTAGCATTAATCCAAGGTACAGGTAAAAACCAACCAATTGGGATGAACAAAAAATTATCTGGAGCAGTAGATGGTGTTTATCCAAACAAAGATAAAATTGCCTTAACCGATTTAGAACCAGAATCATTAGCAGGTGTCCGTGCAGCCTTTGCCCGTGACAAATTAGACAATGGTCCAATGGTCGCAATTGTCCATCCAGTAACATATTGGTCTAAACTGTTTCCAAAACTAGCGTATAAGAGTGAACCAGAAGGGAAATGGGTCTTAACACAATTGCCGACCGGTGAAACTATTGTTAAGTCTTATGCACAAGAAGAAGCAGCTATCACAATCGGAAATCCGAAAAATTACTTGTTAGCAGTATCTAGTCAAACTGAATTGAAAAAATATGAAGAAACGTTAGCAATTGAAGACATGGATCTATTCATTGCTAAATTTACCGGAACAGGGTTAGCGAAACATAAAGATGCCTTTTATGTTTATGACATTAGCACAATGACAGGCGCAACAGTTCCAACGGCTAGTGGAGATGCTGATATCAAACGACCAACTCCAACAGGATTGTTAAATGAAACAGACACAACCGAAGAACCTTAAAAGAAGAGGAGTGGGAATATTGGACTATTTAGTAATCCGACGATTTGCTGACAAAAATGCAGAGGGCCGTATCTATGAAGTAGGGGAATTGTACGAAGGGTCTAAAGCAGCGAAAAGAATTTCAGAACTGACTAATCCTGAAAAAAATAAATATGGTCGAGTTTATTTGCAAAAAAAACCAGTTGAAATGACAGAGGAACCGAAAGAATAGGAGTGATTTAATGGATGAAGTAACATTATTTAAATCAATTAAAAAGCGCCTACGAGTCTCCTTTGATACGTTTGACGATGAAATCAAAGAGTTAATCGAAGAAGGCCAGTCTTATCTTGTTGATAAGGCTGGTTCTTTGCCGTTTACAGAAGAAACGAAAACGAATCTAGGAAACAATTCACGTGCTTTATTAAAGTACTATTGCCAATATAACTGGAATGATAATGGACATCTTTTTTACAACGATTTTAAACAAAAGATTTTAGAGTTACAAATTTCCGCTTTAAAGAGTCGTAATGGAGGTGGCAGATAGTGTCGGATCGTTACGAAAGTTTTAATGATGGATTACTTCAGTACGGTACAAAGAAAACAAAATTAAGCCCTACGAAAAAATCAATCGGTTATACGTTTACGGAATTAGGGACCTTATATTTTAATGAATTAAGCGCACGAGATCAAGATTATGACTTGGCTAAAACGAAAGGTAAAGAACTTGAATTAAAAATCAAAACATTTTACCCACCACAACTAACGCCTCGATCGCAAGATAAGTCTGACTTAATTATTATCATCGATGGTATTGAATACGAAATATTTAAAGTTGATTCAGATGCTGATAAAAAATATCTTTTTTGGTATTTATCAAAAGTGGGTCCTGCACAATCAAAAGTAGGTGATACCGATGATAATTAATCAAGTATCACTAATCGACTATTTGAATAAATCTAACGAAAAATTGATTGAAGAAATTAAGAAAGTCATTGAATTAGAAGTCTTTCAAGATACTGTCAGCGATGATTCGTTAAAAGAAGTAATCACAAAAACAGGTGGTTACAATTATTTTCGTTTTGAGACGGGTGGTATGCAGTTATCAAGCGATGAAGCAACAATCACACAAGACATTCTCGTCTCTTTTTATTCAGAAAATCGTGACGACTTAGACGTGCAATCTATCAAGTTGATTGCAGGTATTCATGGGAAACTATTCAAGTTCAAAAACTCGAAAAAATATTTGATTAAAAAGAACAAAGAAGACCAATACATCGATGAAATTCAATTGTTTTTTACAAGGAGAATGAAAAATGTCTGCTGATTGGAGAGAGAGTAGTTGGGTTGTTGAATTTGTTGAAATTGATCGATTACAAGAAAAAATGCTTAAGATTCCACATCTATCTGAAGTAGTTATCAATGAAAAATTACAAAATAAAGTAGAACCAGAAACACCAAAAGAAATGAGAGAAATCTTTCCTATGTCCAAAAGGAATCCTCAAATGCCCATCACATTAGAAAGTGGGAAGAAAACAGTTGTCGGTCATGCAAAAAGTAGTGAGTCATTAAAAGTGACGCATGAAAATCTAGGATTTACGGTTAGGCCAAAAACAAATTGGAGATACTTGGTTTTCCCCGATTTAGGAATTGGCGATGCAAATCCATTGCCGCTTGAGTTTTTGCGACAAGGAATGGAGCGACGTGTACCAGTAATTGCACAAGATTTAGAAAGCGCCCTAGAGGTAGCAATCAATAAAGAATTAGGAGGAAATTAATTATGGTCTCAACTAAATTACAAGAAACATTTACACCCATGGAAATCGAAAAAGTTTCTTTACAGTTTAAAGGTAGCGAAACATTATCTTTTGGATGCGCTGCTGTCTTAGCATCTGAAACAGAAATGGCATTCAAACAAGTGAAATGTGGTATTCAAACGATCAAACGGAAAGGAAAACCGGTGCAATTAAATGTGACGTTATCCGGTCACGCGAAAACAGGAACGATCCGTAAGATTTTTGGTTTATCGAATGAAGGATTGAAGCCAGGTGTTTATTCTTACGATGGGGATAGCAGTTCAGGGGATTTTGTCCTGACAGCAGATGTTATTGATGATTTTGATGAAGTAACAAAAATCATTGCGTTTCCAAAGTGTACAAGTGAAACAGGACTACAATTCACCGTTGATAAAACGGCGGATGAATTCCAGGCAGTTGAGTACTCCTTTACCGCGATGTTTACAGACATTAATGGGAAATTGCGTGCATACGTTGAAGCGTTTACGGATGAAGTTGACAAAGGAACATTAGAAACGTGGCATACAGCATTTACACCAGAATTAGTATCAGCTACTGAATTACCATAAGGAGGGAAGTAAAGATGGCAGAGAAGCAAGAAAACAAACAACCAAAAATAGTCACGCATATCACGCTTGGTGATAAACGTGTGCCCGTTAATCCCAAATTCAACGCGTATCTTCTTCATCAGTTACGCGTAAAAGAAGGGTATCGAACACGCCTTGTACTGAATGCGATGGTTCGCGATGAGGAAATCGATGAGATGGCATTAGTAGATGCCGTCTTTATTTCCTACCGTAATGCGAATGAAGATGGCATGGAGTACATGGATTTCTTAAAAAATTATGAATTGGATATTGAAGAAGCAGGTCCCTTACTAGGCGCAATCCTAACAAAAAAAGGCCGCAATCAATTCGCCCAAGAATTTATTAATAAAACGCCAAAAAAGCACAAACGAAATCATTCCCAAAAATCAAAATCGAAGAGCTAGAAGACTTATACGCCGTTTATGTATTACTCGTTGGAATCGATGAGAATGATTTTTGGCATTTGCCATTGCAAGACGTGAATACCATTGCGATGAATAAGTTAGCGATTGAAAACTGGAGAAGCGCTGAGCAAGAGAAAAAATAAGAGAGGAGGGAACATGATTGGCAAAAGGTGCAGAAGCTAAAGTAACCTTTAAAGCATTTAACCAAGATTATAAAAAGAAAATTGATGAGAACGTTGCTGCCGGAAAAGGTCTGAAGCAAGACTTAAAGTTGACGCAAGAACAAATGAAATTTACTGGAACAAGCGTTGAAAAACTAACCGTTACTTTGGATAGTTTGGAAGACCAGTATAAGCTACAAAAAAGCACCACTCAAGAAACCAGGAATCAATTAGAACTTGTTAAGAAACAATTTGGTGAGAATTCCGTTGAAGCCGGGAAATTAGAAGCTGCCCTTAAAAAGAACGAAATTGCAGAACAACAATTAGCCAACAAAATTACTCAAACGAGTTTTGCCTTAGAAAAGGCTGAATCAGCAAATGATGGGTACATTGCAAAATCGAAACAGTTGGAACAAGAACAAAATGACTTGCAACTGTCAGCGGATAAATTAGCATCTGAGTATAAGTTACTACAAGAAACGACGCTAAAGACAGCCGATGAATCAGAAAAATTTGCAGCAGCTCAAAAGTATGTAGCGGAACAAGCCGAATTATCCGAACGTAAAATTGATAGCATGGAGCGCCAATTATCTGAAGTAAAAAAAGAATATGGCGAAAATTCCAATGAAGCAAAGAAAATGGAAATTCAAGTCAATGAAGCAAAAATTGCCTTTTCCAATTTAGAAGCAGAAGCCAACCAATTAACAGATGGGTTAGGTGAAACAGGAGACTCCATGCAATCGCTTGGCGATAAACTCGATGCAAGCAATCTAATGGCAGCCGCTGACGCATTAAGTGGTATCGGTGAAAAGCTAAAAGAATTTGGCCGATCAGCACAAGACGCATTTTTGGAAGTCGATGAAGGCGCCGATATTATCATTACAAAAACCGGTGCAACAGGAGAAGCAGCCGAAAGAATGGCGGAATCCTATAAAAAGATTACGAACTCGATGCCTGTTGATTCATTTGCCAATGTTGGGTCTGCAATTGGTGAAATGAATACACAGTTTGGCTTTACAGACGATCAATTAGAAAAAACGAGTGAGTATTTATTAAAGTTTGCCAATATTAATGACACGGATGTTAGCGAATCGGCAATCAATGCAAGAAAAGTCATTGAAGCTTTTGAATTGTCTTATGATGACTTTAACCAAGTGCTCGACACGACAACTAAAGTCGCTCAAAACTCTGGTGTATCAGTAGACAAATTATTCGAAGCAGCGGTCAAAGGTGCACCGCAAATCAAAGCACTAGGATTGGAATTTGACGAAGGTATTCAATTGCTTGGTCAAATGGAACAAGCAGGTATTTCTTCCGCTGAAACATTAACAGGTTTAACAAAAGCGTCTGTAAATTATGCAAAAGAAAACAAAAGTTTGTCACAAGGACTAGGCGAATTACAAGACAAAATCTTAAATGCCTCTAGCGAAACAGAAGCACTAAATGCAGCTGCAGAAGTTTTTGGTACGAAAAACGGAGCAAAGATGGCTGATGCTATCCGACGTGGCGCATTAAATTTAGAAGATTTATCAAGTATTGCTACTGAAAGCGCCGGTGTTGTGGAAGAAACATTTACAAATACTTTAGATCCGATTGATGCTCAAGCCCTTGCGATGCAAAATGTAAAAAATATGATGGCTGAACTCGGCAATGAATTAGCAATTGTTTTTGAACCAATCCTACTGGCATTAATACCAATCCTGCAAAGTCTTTCCGCATGGTTCGGAAATTTACCGGAACCAGTGAAATCTTTTGTCGTTATTCTAGGTGTACTCATTGTTATCTTTACAACGATGATGCCAATCATGGCCGCGATGGTCGTCTCAATCGGAATACTAGCTAGTCCTTGGCTGTTAGTCGTAATCGCTGTGATGGCCGTAATCGCGATTCTCATTTATCTTTACGCGAAATTCGAATGGTTTCGAGATGGAGTTAATCTTTTCTTTATTTTTATTAAAGACATTTTTGTTGCTGGATTTAGTTTTATGGGTGGGTATGTTGAAAGTCAATTTGAAGCAATCCTTAAAAATTTTACCAATTTTTATGATGCCGGTAAAAGGATTTTGAATGGTTTAATGGATTTCTTTACAGGTGTATTTACTGGAAATTGGTCAAAAGCTTGGAAAGGGCTATCGAACATTGTCGGAGGAATATTAGATGGTCTGTCTGCAGTAGTTAAGACACCACTAAACACTATGATAGGCATAGTCAATGGATTTATTGGTGGGATTAATAATATAAAAATACCAAGTTGGATTCCTAAAATTGGTGGGAAAAATGCAAGTATTCCTAAAATCCCACTATTAGCAAAAGGTGGTTCATTTTTTAATGGTTCTGCAATTGTAGGGGAAGCTGGACCGGAATTAATTAGTACGGTGGCCGGAAAAACAACCGTACAACCACTAAGCCAAAAAGAAAAATCAGGCGGTATTTTAAGCGCAATGTTGAAAATGTTTGAAGGTGGCGGAAATATACCACTACTAAGCGGATTGACTGAAGCAGCAACTAATAAAATTACCGCAATTAACAATAACCAAAATAGTAATAATCGTTTGGAATATCTACTAGAAATGTTAATCGAAGTCGTTCAAGAAAAAAATATGATTGTTCAAGTTCCTGGCGTGAGCGGAAGCAGCTTAACAGGATTTGATCGATTTGATACACCAAACAAAGAAATGGCCGCGGCTGAAATGATTAGAAAGCTAGGGGTGAGGTAAAAGTATGATCGAACCATTTTTTATATTTAAGAAATTGCACTCCATCGAAGACATGGAGTGCTATACCGGATATTTACCAGAAATAGCGCCGGTTAAAATATACGAATCAAAAAAAGTTCGTGGCAGAAGCGGTCGATTGAATATGACCTATGGCGATTACGATGCATACGAATATTCAATTGAAATACAATTAGCTAACTTTGACCGATTGCAAGAAGTGAAACGGTGGCTAACTGGTTCTGGTAAGCTAGTATTATCTACGGACATGAGTAAATACCGCGATGTAATCGTGACGAATTCAAGCAAACCAATCGAGTTTGAGAATGAAGATGGATTCTTCTGGAAGTTCCAAGTCACATTTCAAAGCGAACCATTTCGCCGGTATGTTTCTGAAAATAAAATAGCATTAGAACCAAATAAAGAAAAAATAATTCATAACAGTGGGGATGAGATTGCTCGTCCTCTTATTCGTGTTGTTTCAAGAGGTGGCAATATTACCATCGATTGCAACGATGAGACTTTTACATTATTAAATACGCCTACAGGATTAATCGAAATAGACTCTGAAAATGGACTAGTGATAGCAGAAGGTGCCAGGATCAAGAATAAAGGGAACAGACCATTACTTGCTACGGGTCATAATCGTATTAAAGTGTCTGGTAACATCAGTGAGGCTGACATCGTTAGAAGGTGTGTATTCCTATGAGTTTTTCGGAAGATTTGTATATCTATGATTTAGGGGAGACGGATTTTACCCATAACGGGTTCCCTATTGTTGATTTCTGGGAAGAACCCGAGATTAACCGACAAATAAATGGTCGTTATGCATTGACAGGTTTGTACATGAAAGAAGGTCAATTGTCTGAATTAATTGTGAAAGATGCAGTTATTAGAGCGCAAGTACCGGATCGCACTTGGCAACTTTTTAGAATAGCAACGATTAAAGACGATGGTGAATATATCCAATTTACAGCAAGATTTAAAGGGCTAGATGTCAATCGCAATTTTATTGACAATATGATTGCTAAAAATCAAACAGTCACATCAATCATGCGAATGATTGGCGAATCATTAGAGTTTAACCAAAACTATCAATTTCTTTCGAACATGGGGAGTCAGCACCAATTTACGATTAAACAAAATCATCCAATTGATGCAATCATTGGTAGTAACAGTGGGAATCAAAATTTGATTAGTGTTGTTGGCGGTGAACTAGATATGTATGGCAACACCTTTTATTTAAAAGAAAAATTGGGAAATGACAATGGATTTCGTATTGATTTTGGAATCAACTTAGAATCAATTGTAGAGATCATTTCAGAAGAAGAACCACCCAATACTCTTTATCTAATCGGAGCCACACCAGAAGGAGATTACGACGAAGAAAGAGAACCAATCACATTGAAGTATCTTGAAGCGCCAGGCATGGTGATTACTGATGAAAATCGGGTCATAGCTACATATACGAATGAAAACTGCAAAACAGTTGCTGAATTAAAAGAATGGGCAGACACAGAATTATTCGGACGACAAAAAGTACACATGCAAAAATCAGCCCATGAAATTTCGTTAGTTGATTTAGCAAATACCTTAGAATACAAAGACTATTTAGCATACGTCGAATTACAACTAGGCGATGTAATACATGGCACCTTACAACGATCAAGGAAAAATGTAACAGAACGAGTGATCGAGTACACCTGGTATCCTCGTTTAAAAGAGTACAAAAAACTTGGGACCGGAAGCAGTGTTGATTATTACACCGAAAAAGCCGAAAGCAAAATTAATACCCTGTTAAAAAAAATCGATCATAATACTGATTTTTTGAAAGAAAGTATTATTAACGCTACACAATTAATCACAGGTAATGATAAAGGACATATCATGTTTTGGCCTAAGAACAGACCAAGAGAACTGAGAATAATGGATACAGATGATGCCAATACAGCAAAATATGTTTGGCGATTTAATTTAGCCGGTTTAGGGCACTCATCAAACGGAGTTGATGGTCCATTTCCGCTAGCGATAACACAAGATGGTAAGATTGTCGCTGATTTTATCACTACTGGAGTCCTCCGTGCCATCGATATCATCGGAGTAAATATTCAAGGTACAAACATCGAAGGATCCACGATCAAAGGTTCCACCATTACAGGGACTGATATTTTTGGAGCATTGATTGAAACGGTTAGTGCTGATTTTATCAAAATGAAAATTGCTTTAGGTAGGCAAGAATATTATGATGCGTCAAAACCCAATAGCTCCCGTTTGGGATATATCGGCATGACTAAACCGAGCGATCCAACACTACTAATTGAAAACACAATCTCAGGTATTGCAAGTAAGATGTGGTTTAACAAAAACAACGCAACCATCAGCCATTCGAAATTGATTCAGCTAATTTCCGAATCAATCGAATTGACAGGTAAGCTTTCAGCACCTTCAGCAAATATAAAACAGCGATTAGACGTCAAAGAATTATACGTTGATGGCGTCCGTTTGATTCCCGGCCAAGGTGGCGGTGGTGGTGGCGACTGGAATGGCACATACCCACCAGGCGTAACTTCAAGCGCTGATAAATTCGCTTGGCAAGCTTGGGCGATCCTCATTGGTAAAGGTTACAGTAAGCAAGCAGTTGCCGGAATCCTTGGAAATATCCAGGGAGAAGTTGGCCCCGCGATGAATCCGGATATGTCACAAGTCGGTGGTCCTGCCTATGGTGCCGTACAGTGGGATGGGTCAGCTTATCCATTAGTTGGTAGTCCAACATGGAATGGTCGCGAATACGTCCAACGGTTAATGGGTGCAGCAGGTATCACAAAAGACTATACAACAATGTCCGCACAGATGGACTTGTTAGACTGGTGTATGTACAACGGGCAGTGGATTGGTGCCGTATCACCAACAACAGTAGCTGGATTCAAAGCGGTTAGCGATGTTGCTCAAGCAGCGCATGCATTTGAGCGCAACTTCGAACGTCCAGCAGTCGCTCATCCGGAAAGAGAAGGTTGGGCCGTTACCTGGTATAACAAGTTTAAAGATTTACAAATTATTACAGGCGGAACGTGGCGCGTACCAATCGACAATCCTATCACAGTGACATCGGAGTTTGGTTGGCGGACATCACCAATAAACGGTGGACAAGAACTGCATAACGGAATTGACCTAGTCGGCGGAACTGGTCCAACAACTAATATCTACGCATCAGGTGCAGGTACTGTTGTCTTTGCCGGTTGGGAAAATAGCTACGGCAATTACGTCATTATCCAGCACGCGAATGGACTTTACACCGGCTACGCGCATAACTCGTCATTGTCTGTTGCGAATGGCGATAACGTTGTTCAAGGTCAAAAAATCGCGAACATGGGAAGCACTGGAGATTCAACAGGCGCACATACGCATTTCCAATTTCTTAGAAACGGTCCATGGCCATCAAGCAGTAGCGATTTTATCAATCCACGTGAATATATTAATTTTTAGAAGGAGTGAGGGAATTTGGCAATCAGACATAGCATTACATTATCCACCTCAGAGCCAAATAACGAGGTGGGTAACCTAAAAATCAGACAAGGCGACGAGCAAACACAAACCCTCGTCGCAAATATCACCGAAAACGGCGTGCCAAAACCATTCACTGGTTTACAGCCGTTTTTTTGTGCAAAGCTCGGGCAAACAGCGGGCTTAGGAATTATCGAACAAAAGGTAACCGGCACGATGAATCCAGCAAACGGAACCCTTGAATACGTCATGCAGCCGGAAGACTGGCAACAACTAGGTAGACAAACCGCCTATTTCAGTTTTAGAAAAATGGTCAACGATCACGAATGGACCGAGCAATTTAGTACACGAGATTTTAACTATAATGTGACGAAAAGTGTATTTAGTGAAGGCGTAAAGGAAACTAAAAAAGATGGTAGTACGTATATTTGGACAATTGAGGATATGCTGCGGTTGTTTAAGGAGTACATGGCAAGTGGAAAAGTCGATTGGGAGAACTATAAAAATGACGAAAGAACTACCTGGGAAAAATTCGTCGAAGACAATCGGGAGTTCTTGGAAACTGCCGATCCTGGCGGGAAGATAATTTTAGAGTTGTTGGGGGCTAGGAATGGTGCAGAGTCGATTGGTGAGAGATTGGATGAATCTGATGCGCAGTTGGCACAAACTGAGAAATATGTAGATAAAGCGTTTGATGGGCAATTTGGAATAAATGGGCTTAACCAAAACTATATTAATGCGCTTAATTCTGAAGATAAAATAACTCTTCCGTTAAATGTTCCTAATTCTTCTTTAGTCATGAACGGCGGTCCGGGAGCTATAACGTACTTCCCATCAATCGTAAGTTATAACAATGAGTTGTGGTGTGCTGTCCGTGTTGGATCTGACCACGGTGGAAGTTTCAATGGGAATATCGTCTTACGAAAAAGCACAGACGGAATCACTTGGACGTATGTCACTGTTTTCGATACAGATAGAGATTTGCGTGACCCGAACCTTATTGTAGCGCCTAATGGTAATTTGGTACTCCGTTATTTTGACGCTACTTCAACATACGGCTCTGCAAGGGTGCGAGCTAGAGTGTTTAACGGCACTTCTTGGTCTAGCGCTATCGAAATGCCTAGATTATACGGTGGAATTGGCGCAGCGAGAGGGAACATGACCGTCAAAGATGGCGTGATTTATTCAGCTAACTACGACCAAAACGGAATAGTTTACATTGTTAAAAGTTCTGATAGTGGTACGTCGTGGCAATTAGGGGAAGCAATAGCAGAAGATTGGAAGATGAACGAGGTCTCTCTTTGTTATAATGCCGAAGACAAAAAAATGTATTTTGTAGGGCGTACACAAGAATATATTGAAGGGGTTGAACCCTTCCAAGATTACAAAAATTATATGACTATGGGAGAAAGTAAAGACGGCGATTCATGGGAGAATATCAAAAAAATACCCTTATACGGTCACGCACCTAGCTTGACTATGTTGAAAAACGGAAAGATGTTATTGACATATAAAGATACACAATCTTTCAGTTTGGATCTAGTAACTATGAAAAACGGTCATATTTTCTCGCAAAATATCAAAATAGAGTACGCCAATACTTATGATGCCTTTTACAGCGATGTTGCATTACTAAACGGTAAAGCTCATATAATCTACCATAACCTCGATACGACCAATATTAGGGTTTATCGAATTGATGTGGATGAATTGGACACTTTAACCTCGTTTTCTCATAAGCACGTACCAGAAGCTCAGAATTCAACAACGGGTTATCTGTCTTTTGGGTCAACGTTTGAGAACGTTTTTCAAGAAGAATCGTTATCGAATTTAACCTTACAATCAAAGAGTGCTCACTCATTGACAATTCCATTGCATAGACCGTTTAAAACAAGACCATATGGTGCAAACGCCTTTATTATTAGACCACTCGGTGATATAGCTGATTTAGACAAGGTGGTTGTGTACGCCCGCATGATAAACGCAAGTCAGGTAGGCATTACATTGTTTAATATTAGCGATTCGTCAGTATCGATAGATACGAACTGGAAATTAAAAATAAATGCTTTCGGGGGGTAATTATAATCCCTTTTTATAGTATAATCGAAAGGATTGTATTTTAAGGAGGAATATTATGATTAACAATAAAAGCGATTATAAATTTTATTTAGATGCAGACTTAGCATCTCTAAATGTTGGGCGCCTAAGCTGGCACTATAAAATTAGCAATCCAATACTCAATTTCCAAAGAACGCTAAGGAAAATTGAGTATTATCAAAATTGCAGGAAAGATATACTAGGTAAAATATATCTCAGAATAATAAAACTGAGATTCGTTAAATTATCTACACATTTGGGGTTTACTATTGACCCTAATGTCTTCGATGCAGGATTAAGCATTGCTCACTACGGGAGTATAGTAGTCAATAGTTCAGCCAGAGTGGGTAAAAATTGCCGTTTGCACTCGGCGGTTAACATTGGGGGGACACCAGTTATAGGTGATAACGTTTATATTGGCCCGGGAGCTAAAATTTTTGGTGACATTACTATCGGCGACAATGTAACCATAGGTGCAAACTCAGTAGTTAATAAAAATGTACCTAGCAACGTTACGGTTGCTGGTGTACCCGCAAAAATAATTAAAGAAACACCGTCAATCACAAATGTTAAGGGCACTGATAAAGCACTTAAAAGTTGAAACAAACTGCGCGGTAAATGAAAAATGGTAACGAAAGTAAAAGAGTAGCGCTCACGCGTTGCTCTTTTTTTGGACTTTTGTTTTTTGGATAGCACTTTAAACATTAGGAGGGTTGAGATGAGTGACGAAAATATGTGGCGTACAATAATCGAGCGATTAGCGCGCATTGAGGAAAACACGAAAAAGATTGACGATATGTCATCAAAAGCAAACGATGCTTGGCACAAAGCAAGCAATAACGAAGCAGACATCACCGAATTAAAAGAAAATCAAAAATGGGCGTGGCGCACGATCTTTGGGATTGGCGGCTCGGTCATCGTGATGATTATTTCGAAGGTCATTAATTGAGGGGAGTTGATTAAATGGATAACATTTTAGGAAACGTTCAAGAATTTGTCGTGCCGATTATCGTACTAGCTTGTTTAGTGATTGGCTACGTCATCAAGCACACGCCTTATTTAGATAAGGTGGCAAATAGTTATATCCCATTAATCGTAACGGTAACAGGCGCTATTTTAGGCGTTGCTACAAGTGGATTAACCATTGAAGCGGTAATCTATGGCGCAGTCAGTGGATTAGCGTCCACAGGATTACATCAAGCATTTACACGAGTTTTAGGCTTAGACAAAGAGGGGGAATAAATATGGTAGTAAAATACAGTGGTATCGCAGGAAAAAGAGGATATGCACCAAAGAAAATCGTACTCCACAA
>Ga0194136_1000655_pt1 | contig 17658 bp, 11 predicted proteins | sample TARM_MetaG_T3A_1_FD_134023 | JGI IMG/M metagenome (GOLD analysis project Ga0194136, IMG submission 134023) | Freshwater microbial communities from Pennsylvania, USA, analyzing microbe dynamics in response to fracking - TARM_MetaG_T3A_14 (version 2) | ecosystem: Environmental > Aquatic >...
CACGCAGATCCTTGATCCCCTGATTAAACAGGGCCTTCAGATCCGCATCCCCTTTACGCAGGGCGACACCGGCACCAATACCAAACCAGCGCGGATCGGTCAGGCCCGGGCCGACCAGCTCGTAGTCCTTGCCATCTTCCTTCTTGATCAAACCATCCAGCAAGGAGGCATAATCAGCCAGCACATAGTCGATGCGGCCGGACTTCAGATCCAGATAGGCCTCTTCGGCGGTACCGTAACGCTTGATGTCCGAGCCCGGGAAGTTATCGGTGATGTAAGAATCCATCGAGGTGGCGCGTTGAACCCCGACTTTCTTGCCCTTCATGAACTCGGCGGTCAATTCCAGCTGGGTACCCTTCTTGGTGGCAAAACGAGCCGGGACATGCTGGTACTTATCTGAAAAATCAACGCGCTTGAGACGTTCAGGGGTGATATCCATCGTCGAGATGATGGCATCGAATTTACGCGCCAGCAGACTCGGGATCATGCCATCCCAATCTTGTTTGACGATGGTGCACTTGACCTTCATTTCGACGCACAGTGCATTGGCCATATCGACGTCAAAGCCGGTCATATCGCCATTGGCTTCCGTCCGGGAAAACGGAGGATAAGCGCCCTCGATACCAATGCGCACCTCTTTCCACTCCTTGGCTTGAACACCAGCGGCCAGAACCAGCGCCATAGCGGCCGTAACCCATACCTTCTTCATATCTAACTCCTTGACCTGATTAATAGATGGACGAAATAAATTGTTTGAAACGTTCTGATGTCGGGTTGGAGAAGACCTGCTTCGGATCGCCCTCCTCTTCCACCACTCCTTGATGCAAGAACATGACCCGATTTGAAACATCCCGGGCAAATGACATCTCGTGGGTCACCACCAGCATGGTCCGTCCCTCTTCGGCCAGGGTGCGCATGACCTGCAACACTTCCCCCACCAGCTCCGGATCCAAGGCTGACGTGGGCTCGTCAAACAGCATCACTTCCGGATCGACGGCCAACGCACGAGCGATTGCTGCCCGTTGTTGCTGACCACCCGAGAGGTGTCCTGGGTAGTAATCGCGGCGCTCATACAGGCCAACCCGATGCAATAACATCTCGGCTTTCTCAATAGCTTCGGCACGGGGAACTTTGAGCACCTGGATCGGCACTTCGATGACATTTTGCAATACGGTCAAATGAGACCATAGATTGAAGCTTTGGAAGACCATCGCCAGCCGGGAGCGGATCCGCTCGACCTGCTGCCGACTCTCCGGATGACGCTCACCCAGCTTATTAGCTTTCATGCGAATCAACTCGCCATGCACCAGCACATCACCGGAAGACGGTGTTTCTAACAGATTGATACAACGTAAGAATGTTGATTTACCGGAGCCGGAAGAACCTATGATAGAGATAACGTCCCCTTTGTGGGCCGTTAGATTGATGCCTTTTAAAACCTCATGGGATCCGAAATATTTATGCAGATTTCGGACCTCAAGCGTGGCTACGTCACTCATGCGTCAACAACCTTGTTTCTTGATGTGCCTTCCAGGCATCGGTTTATCAGAATGATAAAACCGCGCTCACTCGGCAGGGAAATACCAGAGTGATCACAAATTACAAGATGAACGGCAGATTGAGAAGCAGAAAGCCGAATTAAAATTCAAAAAAAACGCAATATCTGCATTAATAGCGCGCTAGTGATGCATAGGAGTGCAAACGATCAACTTTGGCGCCCCACCGCGATCCCTAATGGGATCTGCTGCAATCGGCTTAAAGCGCAGGCAAAAATTTTACTGGCTTGCAATAACTCATCCAAGGCCACATGTTCGTTAGCCTGTGGTGCCGCCTCTGGATATTCGGATAAAAAGGCGCCAAACGGTACACAATTTGGCAGTGAGCGCGCATAACTGACCGCGCTAGAAACGGTTGGCATTCGTTGCTCCCCCGTCACCTCCTGATAGGCCTGACTCAACTGGATGACCGCAGGCGATGTAGCCGGAACATACAGGGGCGGAACATGGCCCAATTCCTGATAACGCCATCCTAATCGTGATACGGCTTGCCGCAACGTCTGTTGAAACAGCTCGAAATCAACATGCACTGGCACCCGTAGATCCAGATCGATGCGACTTCCTTGCTTATCGATCCGTAGTTGCGCCAGATTTAGCGTCAACTTGCCACTGCACTCATCCTCGACATCACCCAGCAAAGCCCGAACATGGGGATCTTCTCCCACCACCAGGCTGCAAAATCCCAGAGCCTGATGTTGATAACCAATGGCTTGCAAGCCACGACACAGACGGACAATCGCGTTCACCCCTTGATGATCACAGCAAGCCGCCGATGCGGTTTGCCCCAGAACCACGGTCGAGCCAGCCTCTTCCAACCAGAGATAGCCCAAAGCATCGAGTTTTTTCTGTAACAACTTTTGTTTCTTACCGGAATAACGGGCCCGATCCGGAACACAGTCCAGCGCGCCACCGCATGCCAGCGTCAAATCAGTCGAGGCCGGACCATGCAGCGATACTTGTAGTAGGCGTTTTTCCGCATACACCACAGGAAAGCGGGAAGTAGGAGAAAATGAGAAGCTGGGAGCCGCTTCATGAGCTAGGTAACGCCCCATACAGCTCCATTGCTGATGTGCGTCGGTACCGATAATCAGCCTAATGGTATGCCGAAGCGGTTGCGCAGATTCCTGTAGTGCTTTGAGGGCGAATAGCGCCGCAATGAAGGGGCCTTTACTCTGCTGCGTTCCACAGCCGTAGAGCAAGCCATTGCGAACATTCAGCTGAAAAGGTGAACTGAACCAATGAGCACTATCATCCGGTTTATGAACATCCAGATGACATAAAATGCCCACCACTTCAGAGCCAGAGCCCAGCTCGATATGAGCATAAAAACCAGCCGGATCCTTGTAAGTTCTGAATCCGAATTGCCGGGCCAAACCCAGAGCCTCGTCCAAGCAGTCGATAATGGCCTGACCAAATGGAGCCTCGGATTTCGATTCCTGATCCGTAGTTACCAACGATGAGTGACTGGGATGGGAGACCAAGCGAGCCAGGGCCGCCGCCATAGTCTCAGCCTGTGCATCCACCCAATGGCTACATGCTCCATTGATTGAAAAGTCATGATGTAACCCATGAGTGGACCAGGTCCGCACACTCTGCTGCTCGTTGACAACCATAACAACTCCTCTCATTGGTCTAACCAATCTTCATCCAATTTCATTTCCAAACATAGACCATAAACAAAAGCATAAGCCTTCGATTTTGAGCGCCTGTCGTTTATGACAGGACAGCTCTTGAAAACGATATCCGCCACCATATAAACCTAGCCTGAACCACCAGACTCCAATTTCAACTTGTCCGAACAAAACCAAACTCAGATCACATTCTGTATCCTCAAGGCTTCAGGGTTGCTCCCAGAACAACAAACAGGCAACATTCCCGACTCAAATCATTTCGGAAATGCTCATGTTCTTCGATATCCTGCTCATCATGCTGCCTCTGGTTCTCGGCTACACCATCCGCCTTGCATCTCAAACGATCCTGAAACGCCTGCAATGGCTGACCAGTCAAATGGTTTATCTGATCCTGGCCCTGATGGGGATCGGACTTGCGTTTATCGACAACCTGGATCAACACATACTGCAGTTGGTACAAACCGTGGCCCTCTTTGCTGGTTGTATCTGCGGCTGCAATCTGTTGGCACTCTGGTGGCAGGATCGTGGCCGCCCGCCGTTACAGGAAGAAGACGGTTTGGTGGCGCAGTCCAAGTGGCAGATGATGGCGGAATCGCTGCGCATGGCCTTGGTCGTTGTTCTCGGCTTTGGCATCGGCTGGCTTCTGGAGCCCAACAGCATCCCGGTGCATACTTGGAGTAATTGGGCACTGATGCTGTTGCTGTTTTTTATCGGTATCCAGATGCGCAATTCGGGGATGACGTTGCGGCAAATATTGCTTAATGCCTGGGCCTTGAAGATTGCGGCCACTCTGGTTATCAGCAGTTGGATCGGCGGCTTGATTGCCGGAGTCGTAATGGGATATCCCTGGTATCAGAGTCTGGCGCTGTCATCAGCATTTGGCTGGTATTCACTGTCTGGCATTCTGGTGGGAGGCGAGTTGGGTCCGATCCTTGGCAGTGCCGCATTTCTCAATGACTTGACTCGCGAATTACTGGCTATCGTGCTCATTCCGTTGCTGATGCGCCGCCATCCTTCCGCCGCTATCGGCCTAGGTGGCGCAACCGCTCTGGACTTCACCCTGCCCATCATTCAGAAATCCGGAGGCTTGATGATGGTTCCGATTGCCGTGGTATCCGGATTTATCCTCAGTCTGCTGGGACCCCTATTGATGTTGGGTTTCCTGGCGCTGCATTAATCGGTGTCGTTCTCAGACTGAACCAAAACAGCTTATTTTGCATTCCAATAAGAAGGGCCACATTCGTGGCCCTTCTTGCGTGTCATGGTTGTCTGCGCAAACTCATGCCTTGGCGAGCAGAATATTCAACATCCGGCGCAGTGGCTCGGCAGCGCCCCACAGCAGTTGATCCCCGACGGAGAACGCCGAAAGGAAATCGTTGCCCATGTTCATCTTGCGCAGACGTCCTACGGGCACATTCAGTGTTCCGGTTACCTTGGCAGGGGTCAGCTCTTTGACGGTCACCGCCCGATCATTTTCAATGACCCGTACCCAGTCGTTGTGACTGGCCAGCAGTTGATGGATCTCATCCAGCGGCACATCCTTCTTCAGTTTGATGGTGAAGGATTGGCTGTGGCAACGCAGGGCACCGATGCGCACACAGTTACCATCTACGGCGATCGGGCTGCCATCGCGGCCGAGGATCTTGTTGGTTTCAGCCATCCCCTTCCACTCTTCCTTACTCTGACCATTCGCCAGGGCCACATCGATCCACGGGATCAGACTACCCGCCAGCGGAGCACCGAACTGAGAGGTCGGGAATGACTCATCTCGCATGGCCGCGGTCACTTTGCGCTCGATATCCAGAATGGCTGAAGCAGGATCCGCCAGCTCAGCGGCGACCACATCGCGCAGGGCTCCCATCTGGGACAGCAATTCGCGCATGTGACGAGCGCCAGCCCCTGATGCCGCCTGATAAGTGGAGGAAGAGACCCACTCGACCAGATCGTGAGCAAACAGGCCACCGAGCCCCATCAGCATCAGGCTGACGGTACAGTTGCCCCCCACATAAGTCTTGATGCCACGATCCAGGGCGTTATCAATCACCTGTCCATTAACCGGGTCCAGGATAATGACCGCATCGGGCTCCATACGCAGAGCCGACGCCGCATCGATCCAGTAGCCTTGCCATCCGGTCGCCATGAGCTTCGGATAGACTTCTTTGGTGTAATCGCCACCTTGACAGGTAATGATGATATCCAGCGCCGCCAGCGCATCGATGTCATAAGCATTTTGCAGCTGACCCGCATCTTTACCAAAGTTTGGGGCCGCTTGGCCCGCTTGTGAGGTGGTAAAGAACACCGGCTGGATCTTGGCGAAGTCATTCTCTTCCACCATACGGCTCATCAACACTGAGCCCACCATGCCGCGCCAACCGATCAAACCTACTTTTTTCATCATTAATCCTGCCCTGGAGACAATATAAAAATCTGACACACCACATTACGGATTGGCAGCAACTCTGCAAGTCGTTTTCCGCAACATCACATGCCAATCATTGCAATAGTTGCATCAAACTGCTTGATCCAGCCGGAATCAGGCTAGAGCTTGCTGGCATGCCATTCACTCAGCCAGTACACTAGCCGCTCTGTTACCGATTAACAGAACGATAACAATGTCAGCCCTATGGAATCCTGTCCCATGCAAACCTTTATCCCCGGTAAAGATGCGGCTCTTGAAGCCTCTATCGAACGCTTCCAGCACAAGCTAGGCGAACTTGGCTTCGATATCGAAGAAGCCTCCTGGCTCAACCCCGTACCTCATGTCTGGTCTGTGCATATTCGGGACAAGGATTGCCCGCTCTGTTTTACCAATGGCAAGGGTGCCAGCAAGAAAGCCGCTTTGGCATCGGCTCTGGGCGAATACTTTGAGCGCCTGTCGACCAACTACTTCTTTGCCGATTTCTATCTGGGTGAGGAGATTGCGAACGGCGACTTTGTTCATTATCCCAACGAGCAATGGTTCCCCATTCCCGAGGATGGCGAGTTACCGGACGGTCTGCTCGATGATTACACCCTGGAGTTCTACGATCCGGAGGGTGAACTCTCGGCCGACATGCTGATCGATCTGCAATCGGGCAATGAGGAACGCGGCATTTGCGCCCTACCGTTCGTGCGTCAGGATAACCAACAGACCGTATATATCCCGATGAACATCATTGCCAACCTTTATGTTTCTAACGGCATGAGCGCAGGTAATACCGCGACCGAAGCACGCACACAAGCATTGTCAGAAGTGTTTGAGCGCTATGTGAAAAACAAGGTGATTGCCGAAGCCATCAGTCTGCCGACCATTCCGGCTGACGTTATCGCTCGCTTCCCTGGGATCAAGGCTGCTATCGATGCCCTGGAAGCCGAAGGTTTCCCGATCCTGTGCTACGACGCCTCTTTGGGCGGCAAGTTCCCGGTCATCTGCGTGGTGTTGTTCAATCCGAACAATGGCACCTGTTTCGCATCGTTCGGCGCTCATCCTCGCTTTGAGGTAGCGCTGGAGCGGACCGTCACTGAATTACTGCAAGGCCGCAGCCTCAAGGATCTGGATGTCTTCGCTCCGCCCTCGTTCAATAACGACGAAGTCGGTGATCACCACAATCTGGAAACTCATTTCATCGACTCATCCGGTCTTATCAGTTGGGATCTGTTCCAGAACCGCGAAGACTACCCCTTTGCTGACTGGAACTTTGCTGGTAGCACAGAGCAGGAATTCAATCATCTGATCGGTATCTTCCATGAACTCGAGCAGCCCGTGTACATCGCAGACTACGAGCATCTGGGCGTGTATGCCTGCCGTATCCTGGTACCCGGCATGTCCGATATTTACCCGGCAGAAGATCTGGTCATCGCCAATAACAACATGGGCGCCGGATTACGCGAGGCGGTTCTCGCACTGCCGGAGAGTCAGGGCACGGCCGAAGAGTACATGGCTTTCTACGACATGCTGGATGAAGAAGGCTTCGATGATCGCACCCGGGTTCGCGAATTGATTGGTCTGGCCGTCGAGAAGAGCAGCGGCTGGCATACCCTGCGTGTAGGGGAACTCAAGAGTCTGCTGGCATTGGCCGCAGGAGAGCTGGCCACGGCACTGGAATGGACCGACTGGACGCTGGAGTTCAACGCCACCATTTTCACCGCCGAACGAGCCAACTTCTTCCGATGTCTCAAGGCCAGCCTGGAGCTCCACCTCTCGCCGGAGCGGGACCCGCAGCTCTATGTGAGCGCCTTCGAGCGCATGTTCGGTGCGGCAACGGTCGAGGTTGTTTGGGCTCATATCCGCGGCGAGACCCGTTTCTTCGGCTTGCAAGCCGGCGATTTGAGTCTGACGCAATACCCACTGCATCAAAAGCTGCTGGCCGCTTACGAAAAATTGCAGGCGGCTAAACGGCAGTTCGCTTTCAAATAAAATGACAGGCCTGCCAACCTCAGTTGGCAGGCCTGTTTTACATCGCTCGCTACTTCTCTGCTCCGGTCTTTTGGCATTGGTTCATTTCATATTCATCTTTCTAGGCTTATGATGAACTTTAGCCACGCACCGTACTCAAACAGTAAAGCCGCAGATATTGGCCCCTAGCTGTTACTTTGCAACAAATCAGCCACAAATGCGCCGCTTCAGACCGTCAAAAGCGTGATTAAGATGTAGTAAAATTACAGAACCAACCGGCCAAAATTGATCCAAGGCAAATTTGAACCTCGTTTTTGTTGCTATCATTACGACAGTAAAATGACAACTCGGGTGCCATCACGTGAAAGCTGAATCTCCATTTGATTGTCTAAAGCCAGAAGCCATCGCGGCCGTTGCTGAAGATATCACCTACGGCAAGGCTACCAAGCCCGCCGCTAAAACCTTTATGCTGGCCATCACCGCTGGCGCCTTTATCGCCATCGCCTTCGTCTTCTATATCACTGTCATTGCGACCGGCGGTAGCAAGTTGGCAGGCGGCGTTTGCTTCGCACTCGGTTTGATCCTGTGCGTCATCCTCGGCGGTGAGCTGTTTACCTCCACCACTCTGACATTGGTTGCTCGTGCAGCTAACCGGATCACCTGGTCGCAGATGCTGAAAAACTGGGGTATTGTCTACTTTGGCAACCTGGTCGGCGGCCTCGTCATGGTCGCTCTCATCATGCTCAGTAGCCAGTACATGAACACCAATGGCCAGTGGGGTCTGACTGCATTGAATGTGGCTCAGCACAAGATCCATCACACCTTCGTCGAAGCGGTGGCGTTGGGGATCCTGTGTAACCTGATGGTCTGTCTGGCAGCCTGGATGGCCTTTGGCGGCCGCACCATGACCGACAAGGCACTGATCATGATCCTGCCAGTGGCCATGTTCGTCGCTTCTGGTTTCGAGCACAGCATCGCTAACATGTTCATGATCCCGGTCGGCATCGCCATTCAGGCTTTTGCCGGCCCGGAATTTTGGCAAGCCATCGGAGCAGACCCGGCGAAATATGCGGATCTGACCATTGGCCACTTTATTATCAACAACCTGATCCCGGTCACCATCGGTAATATCATCGGCGGCGGCGGCATGATTGGTTTGACCTACTGGTTTATTTTCCGTCGTCACCACTAAGTGGCTGCGGAAGCTTGGATCATCAATACCGAAGAGGTAATGAAACATGGCAGAGCTTAACGAAAAGTGTCTGAAGGCATGGGAAGGCTTCGTACCCGGAGCTTGGCAAACTGAAGTCAATACCCGCGACTTCATCCAGAAGAACTATGCCCCGTATGAAGGCGACGAAAGCTTCCTCGCTGGTGCCACCCAGGCGACCACCACTCTGTGGGATAAGGTCATGGAAGGCATCAAGGAAGAGAACCGCACTCATGCTCCGGTTGACTTCGACACTGACCTTGCCTCCACCATCACTGCTCACGATGCCGGTTACATCGAACAAAGTCTGGAAAAGATCGTTGGTTTGCAGACTGACAAGCCACTGAAGCGCGCCATTGTTCCATTTGGCGGCATCAAGATGGTTGAAAGCTCCTGCCAGGTTTATGGCCGCACGCTGGATCCGCAGCTGAAGAAAACCTTCACTGAATACCGCAAGACCCACAACCAGGGCGTATTCGATGTCTACACCAAAGACATCCTGAACTGCCGTAAGTCTGGCGTCATCACCGGTCTGCCGGATGCCTATGGCCGTGGTCGCATCATCGGCGACTATCGCCGTGTCGCTCTGTACGGTATCGACTTCCTGATGGCTGACAAGCTGTCCCAGTTCAAGTCTCTGCAAGCCAAGATGGAAGCCGGTGAAGACCTGGAAGCGACCATCCGTCTGCGTGAAGAGATCTGTGAACAACACCGCGCACTGGGTCAACTCAAGGAAATGGCGGCCAAATATGGTTGCGATATTTCTGGCCCAGCCACCACCGCCCAAGAAGCGGTTCAGTGGACCTATTTCGGTTACCTGGGTGCCGTGAAGTCACAAAATGGCGCGGCCATGTCCTTCGGTCGTACCGCTACCTTCATCGATACCTATATCGAACGTGACCTGAAAAAGGGTCTGATCACCGAGCAAGAAGCCCAAGAGCTGATTGACCATCTGGTGATGAAGCTGCGTATGGTCCGTTTCCTGCGGACTCCGGAATACGACACCCTGTTCTCTGGCGATCCGATTTGGGCAACCGAATCCATCGGTGGTATGGGCGTTGATGGCCGTACCCTGGTCACCAAGAGCTCGTTCCGTTACCTGAACACCCTGTACACCATGGGGCCGTCTCCTGAGCCAAACATGACCATTCTGTGGTCTGAACAGCTGCCAATCGGCTTCAAGAAGTTCTGTGCCAAGGTATCTATCGACACCTCTTCCGTACAGTACGAAAACGACGACCTGATGCGTACCGACTTCAACAACGATGACTACGCCATCGCTTGTTGCGTCTCCCCGATGATCATCGGCAAAATGATGCAGTTCTTCGGTGCTCGTGCCAACTTGGCCAAGACCATGTTGTACGCCATCAATGGTGGTATCGATGAAAAGCTGAAGATCCAGATCGGTCCGAAGACCGAGCCGGTCAAGGGCGAGTATCTGGAGTTTAATGACGTCATGGATCGCCTGGACCATTTCATGGACTGGCTGGCTACCCAATACGTCACCGCGCTGAACATCATCCACTACATGCACGACAAGTACAGCTACGAAGCTATTCAGCTGGCGCTGCATGACCGTGACGTGATCCGTACCATGGCCTGTGGTATCGCCGGTCTGTCTGTGACCGCCGACTCCCTGTCTGCCATCAAGTATGCCAAGGTCAAGCCAATCCGTGATGAAGACGGTCTGGCCATCGACTTCGAAATCGAAGGCGAATACCCGCAGTTTGGTAACAACGACGAGCGCGTTGACTCCATCGCCTGCGACTTGGTTGAGCGCTTCATGAAGAAGATCCAGACTCACAAGACCTATCGCAACGCGATCCCGACCCAGTCAGTACTGACCATCACCTCCAACGTGGTGTACGGTAAGAAGACAGGGAATACTCCGGATGGCCGTCGCTCTGGCGCACCGTTTGGACCGGGTGCTAACCCGATGCATGGTCGTGATCAGAAGGGTGCCGTAGCCTCGTTGACTTCTGTGGCCAAGCTGCCGTTTGCCTACGCGAAGGATGGTATCTCCTATACCTTCTCCATCGTGCCTAACGCACTGGGTAAGCAAGAAGAGTCCCAACGTCTGAACCTGGTCGGTCTGATGGATGGTTACTTCCATCACGAAACCAACCTCGAAGGTGGTCAACACCTGAACGTCAACGTGATGAACCGTGAAATGCTGCTCGACGCCATGGAAAACCCGGAGAAGTATCCGCAGTTGACCATTCGTGTCTCTGGCTATGCCGTTCGCTTCAACTCCTTGACCAAGGAGCAACAGCAAGACGTCATCACCCGGACTTTCACTCAATCCATGTAATAACGGATTGCGTGATTGATTTACAAAACCCCCGGCTTGCCGGGGGTTTTTTATTGGTCGTCGGCTAGAATCAGGATAGGCTGCACTCCTAAATGCAGTGAGTTCAAAATCTCAATCGCTTAAAATAGTAAAGTAAGTAAATCAATCTACCGGAGCCTCTCTATGCCAAACTCGGCGCCACTCAAAGGCCGGATCCACTCTGTTGAAACCTGCGGAACCGTCGACGGACCGGGTATCCGCTTCATCGTCTTCATGCAGGGATGTCTGATGCGCTGTCTCTACTGTCACAACCGTGATACCTGGGACACCACCGAGGGACGCGAGGTAACCGTCGACGAGTTGATGAAAGACCTGCTGACTTACCGCCATTTTATCAATGCATCTGGCGGCGGGATCACCGCATCCGGTGGTGAAGCCACGCTACAAAAAGAGTTCGTTACCGAATTATTTACCGCCTGCAAGGCGCAAGGCATTCACACCTGCCTGGATACCAATGGTTTTGTCCGTCATTACGATGCGGCACTGGATGCCCTGCTGGATGTCTCGGATCTGGTGATGCTGGATATCAAGCATATGAACGACGATATCCATATTCCGTTGACCCATGTCAGCAACAAATATTGTCTGGATTTTGCCCGTTACCTGGCCAAAAAGGGGAAGAAGATCTGGATCCGCTATGTGGTGGTGCCAAGCTGGAGCGATGATGTGGCCGGGGCCGAAGCGTTGGGGCAATTCATCCATGATGAGCTGAACGGTTGTGTCGAAAAAGTTGAGCTTTTGCCCTATCACGAGCTGGGCAAACACAAGTGGGAAGCCATGGGCGAAAAATACATGCTCGATGGTATCCACCCGCCGAAGAAAGAGACCATGGATACCATCCGCGACATTATCGGCAAATATCACCCCAACGTGATCTACTAGGCGATAGCTGGAAAGCACACAACAAAAAGCCACCGCGAGGTGGCTTTTTGTTGTCAGCACATTCATCAGGAATAAATGACCGCTCGATCCAGTTTCTTGAATGCCTGATTCAAGGTTTCAGCCAGTTCCAGATAACGGGGATGCGGTGCATGTCGGGCCTGCCCCATTTTTTCATTGATATCCGAGTACCAACGGGAGAGCGAGGGCGGCAGTTTGGTTTCCGCTCGTTGACCCAGCCAGTAATAGCCCTGCAGTGGCAAGCTGACCATAAATAACAGACTGCTGATCACCACGGGCCATAAGCTGGGCTGTCCGAAATGAAGCTGCAGCACCAAGCTCATCACCGCCAGTGCTGGCAGCCATTTCATACCAAATTCCACCGCGGCAATAATGCGATTTTCCGGGAACATGGCCGCCAACGACTTCTCTTTAGGCCAGAGCTGCAGGTAAAGATGTCCCATTTGTATCTTTTTTTGAAATAAAGTCATATCTACTACCTCGAGCCCAATAACCACACTTTGAAAATGGTTACATGCTTATTACAAGAATTTTTTGTTATTTTTATGCTTCCCCTGTATTCTTCCGGCGCTTGATTTTTAACCCGGCTTTTTCGCCTTGTCGAGCCTCACAGACTACATTCTGAGGCTGAGCAGACGTTCCATGCCGGACGCGCTGACAGCACCTTTAATGTAAGCATACGTTAACTCTGCTGGAAAACTACCCATTCCAGACAGTAAACCCCTTAAAAAGATAGATAGGATTTACTACGAATGAGCAGCAAGCTGGTTCTTGTACTTAACTGTGGCAGTTCATCCCTGAAGTTCGCCGTGATCGATGCCACCAACGGCGATGAAAAACTATCCGGTCTGGCCGAATGCCTGCACCTGGATGATGCCCGGATCAAATGGAAACTCGACGGTCAGAAAGATGCAGCTGACCTCGGTGCTGGCGCTGCACACGAAGAAGCCATGCGCTTCATCGTAAACCAGATCCTGGCCAAACACCCTGAACTCAACGACAACCTGTTTGCCATTGGCCATCGCGTAGTGCACGGTGGTGAAAAATTCACCTCCTCCGTGGTGATCACCGATGAAGTGGTTCAAGGTATCGAGGCCTGTGTCGCTCTGGCTCCGTTGCACAACCCAGCTCACCTGGTTGGTATCAAGGCCGCTCAGCACGCATTCCCGACCCTGCCGAACGTTGCCGTGTTTGATACCGCCTTCCATCAAACCATGCCGGAACATGCATTCCTGTATGCACTGCCTTACAAGATGTATACCGAACAGGGTATCCGTCGTTATGGCATGCACGGCACCAGCCACTACTACATCAGCCTGCAAGCCGCTGAAGCATTGGGCAAGCCGGTGAGCGAACTTAACATCATCAACTGCCACCTGGGCAATGGTGGTTCCGTCTGCGCCATCAAAAATGGGCAGTCTGTCGATACCTCCATGGGGATGACACCACTGGAAGGCCTGGTGATGGGCACCCGCTGTGGTGATATCGATCCGGCGATCATTTTCCACCTGCATGACACTCTGGGTATGAGCATGAGCGATATCAACACCATGCTGACCAAGGAGTCCGGCCTGCTGGGTCTGACCGAAGTGACCAGCGATTGTCGTTTCGCCGAAGATAACTACGATACCGACATCGCCGCCAAGCGAGCCATGGATCTCTACTGCTATCGCCTGGCCAAGACCATCGGTAGCTACATCGCCGCTCTGGATGGTCGTCTGGATGCCGTGGTCTTTACTGGTGGTATCGGTGAAAACTCGGCACCGATCCGCGAGATGACCCTGAATCGTCTGGCGTTGCTGGGCTTCAAGGTGAACAGCGAAGCCAACCTGAAGGCTCGTTTTGGTAAGCAAGGCGTCATCACCGAAGCCGGTAGCACCATCGCCATGGTGATTCCAACCAACGAAGAGTGGGTAATTGCCCATGATGCGCTGGAATTGGTGGCAGGCTGATTCAGACTAGGTAAAATAGCGAGGCTGCCGAAGGCAGCCTTTTTTAATTGGCCAACTTGTTCATCAACTAGGGGATACACCAGTGGCACGCACTATCATGCTTATCCCGATTGGCTCCGGTGTAGGCGTTACCTCCGTGAGTCTCGGTATGGTCCGAGCGATGGAAAGACACGGTGTCAACGTCAGTTTCTTCAAACCGGTCGCTCAACCGAAACCCGCTCATTCAGGTCCGGAAGCTTCTACCGCCGTTATCCGCGCAGGCTCCAACATCACCCCTCCCGAACCACTCTCCCTTCATTACGCAGAAAACATGATCTCCACTGGCAATACCGCTGTATTGCTCGAAGAGATCGTGGCGCTGTATGAAAATCACGTTAAAGAGAGTGGCGCCGAAGTGGTGGTGGTTGAGGGTCTGGTTCCCGTCGACAAACAACCGTTCGCCAACAAGCTGAACTATGACATCGCCAGCGCTCTGGATGCCGATATGGTTTTTGTTACCCATCCTGGTAACGATTCCAGTCAGAAGCTCAAGGAGCGGATCGAGCTCACCAGCTCCAACTTTGGCGGCGTGCAGAACAAGCGGATCGTCGGCTGCATCATCAACAAGGTTGGCGCTCCGGTCGATGAACATGGCGTCACCCGCCCTGATCTGACCGAGATGTTCGAAGCCCACCACAGCAGCGCCGAGATGGCCAACAACCTGGAAGTGTTGCAATTCTTCGGCAAGAGCCCGTTGCGCATCCTGGGTTGCATCCCGTGGAATACCCAGCTGATTGCACCTCGCGCCAAGGATCTGGCCAAGCATCTGAGCGCCAAGATCCTGAACGAAGGCGAACTCAGCAAGCGTCGTCTGCATCAGGTTACCTTCTGCGCCCGCTCCATCCACAACATGGTCGAGCACTTCCGTCCGGGCAGCCTGCTGGTCACCTCCGGTGATCGTTCCGATGTCATTGTTTCTGCCTGTCTGGCAGCGATGAACGGCGTCAAACTCGGTGCCCTGCTGCTGACCGGTAACTATCATCCAGAGCCCCAGGTGATGGCCCTGTGTCAGCAAGCCATGCAAACCGGCCTGCCGATCATGATGATCGATACCAACACCTGGCAGACCGCCGTCAGCCTGCAAAACTTCAACCTGGAAATTCCGGCCGACGATATCGAACGCATCGAAATGGTCCAGGACTATGTCGCCGGCCATATCGACAAACACTGGTTAGAGTCGCTGACTGCGGCCTCCAGCCGTTCTCGTCGTCTGAGCCCTCCGGCATTCCGTTATCAGCTTACCGAGCTGGCCCGTCATGCCAACAAGCGCATCGTGCTGCCGGAAGGCGACGAGCCGCGCACCGTCAAGGCAGCCGCCATCTGTGCCGAACGTGGGATTGCGCGTCCAGTGTTGTTGGGTAACCCGGATGAGATCCGTCGCGTCGCCGAGCAGCAAGGTGTGGTGCTCAACGATCGCGTCGAGATCATCGATCCGGTCGTGGCCCGCGAACGCTATGTGCCACGTCTGGTCGAGCTGCGCAAGGCCAAGGGCATCACCGAAGTGGTTGCTCGTGAGCAGCTCGAAGACAACGTAGTGCTCGGCACCATGATGCTCGAACGCAACGAAGTCGACGGTCTGGTCTCCGGTGCGGTACACACCACCGCCAACACCATTCGTCCGCCCCTGCAGATCATCAAGACAGCACCAGGCTCTTCGCTAGTGTCGTCGGTGTTCTTCATGCTGCTGCCGGATCAGGTGCTGGTGTATGGTGACTGTGCCATCAACCCGGATCCGAACGCCGAACAGCTGGCCGAGATCGCCATCCAGTCTGCAGATTCTGCAACCGCGTTCGGCATCGAGCCGCGCGTGGCCATGATCTCCTACTCTACCGGCACCTCGGGTACCGGTGCTGATGTGGACAAGGTGCGCGAAGCGACCCGTATCGCCAAGGAAAAGCGTCCGGATCTGATCATCGATGGTCCGTTGCAATATGACGCCGCCATCATGGCCGATGTGGCTCTGTCCAAGGCACCGAACTCTCCAGTTGCGGGTCAAGCCACAGTATTCATCTTCCCGGATTTGAATACCGGCAACACCACCTACAAGGCGGTACAACGCTCGGCGGATCTGGTTTCCATCGGCCCCATGCTGCAAGGTATGCGCAAGCCGGTCAACGATCTGTCCCGCGGTGCGCTGGTGGATGACATCGTCTACACCATTGCTCTGACCGCCATCCAATCCGAACAAGCCGGTGTGGTGGTCGACGCCTGAGTCGAGGGCCTATCCGGTCTCGGAACCGGTTCATGACAAGGAGCGCCTAGCGCTCCTTTTTTTATGGCTCTATCCCAGTTACCTGTTATGAATCAAGATGAATGGAGTCTGGACGAAAAGCAGACCGTTGGCGGCAGGGATGCCGCCGCCGAGCCTACACGGATGTATTCACGGCGTGTCTGTGTTCGTCCTGACTCCTGAATACGGGCTTGATGCCGGGTTTTGATCCGAGGAACGCATAACCGGGACCGAGCCTTTTTTATACTCGGCTGCCGCGCACGACGAAGATCCCAAGGGTTGCCGTAAAAGCAGGCGCATTTTCCCAGCAGACGCCACAATTCCGCTGACCCCTGCCACAGCTGCGCTGTAGCCATCTATCTGCAGCAATTCCAGTACTAATCTACACACTTACCCACAGTAAATGTGGATAACATCACAGGATGGTCATCAACCTGGACGATCGAATGCCGACAAGCGGGCGAGATTAACCCGCTGGACGACTAAACTCATTCGGTGTAAAGCACTGTTATCCCATAGCCTCATCCCGATCGGAGTTCGTCATGCGCATACTGATCACCGGAGCCACCGGTTTTATTGGCCAGCACCTGCTAGCCGCCCTGGGTAAGAGTCATGCCATCACACTCCTCAGCCGCGATACCGTGCGGGCCCAACGGCTATTGCATTCGTCGACTTATCACTATCTAACGCTGAATGAGCTGGATTCGCTGGATGGCTTCGATGCCATCATCAATCTGGCCGGAGAGCCCATTGCCAACAAACGTTGGAGTACTTCCCAAAAACAGCGGATCTGCGAGAGTCGCTGGCATCTCACCGAGGCACTGCTGGAGCGGTTGCGGCACTGCTGCAACCCGCCACGGATCTGGCTCAATGCCTCAGCCATAGGCTTTTATGGTCGTCAGGAGAGTCAGCCGTTAACCGAGGACGACACCTGCATCCATCCTGAATTTACCCATGAGGTGTGTCGACGCTGGGAGCAACTGGCACTCGAAGCGAGCGACTATGGCTGCCGGGTCTGTATTGTCCGGATTGGTGTGGTGCTGGGTGCCGAGGGTGGCGCCCTAGCCAAGATGTTACCGGCATACCGACTCGGCCTGGGTGGGCCACTGGGCGATGGTCAACAGTATCTGTCGTGGATTGCCCTGACGGATCTGGTAGCCGTGTTTTTGTTTTTGCTCGAACACGAGCTGTGCCACGGCATTTACAATGCCACTTCTCCGCATGCCGTGCCGCAACAGGAGTTCTCCCGCCTGCTCGCACAGGCACTGCACAGACCCCACTGGCTACGGACACCCGCCTGGTTGCTGCGACTGCTGCTCGGCGAGATGGCCGACCTGCTGCTGTATGGACAGAACGTGGTGCCGCAACGCTTGCTGGAAGCGGGTTTCCAGTTCCAATATCCGAAGCTCAGCTCG
>Ga0194136_1000658_pt1 | contig 17598 bp, 12 predicted proteins | sample TARM_MetaG_T3A_1_FD_134023 | JGI IMG/M metagenome (GOLD analysis project Ga0194136, IMG submission 134023) | Freshwater microbial communities from Pennsylvania, USA, analyzing microbe dynamics in response to fracking - TARM_MetaG_T3A_14 (version 2) | ecosystem: Environmental > Aquatic >...
GGAGCATATTGGCGTGGAGATGAAAAAAATAAAATGCTTCAAAGGATTTATGGTACTTCCTTTGAAAAAAATAAGGACTTAGAAGAGTATTTACATCGTCTAGAAGAGGCAAAGAAAAGAGACCATAGAAAAATTGGTAAAGAGTTAGACTTATTTAGTATGCAAGATGAGGGGCCTGGTTTTCCATTCTTCCATCCAAAGGGAATGGTAATTAGAAATATTTTAGAAAGCTTCTGGAGAGAAGAACATGCTAAAAGAGGATATGATGAAATAAAAACACCAATTATTTTAAATGAATCCCTATGGCATCAATCCGGACACTGGAATCACTATAAGGAAAATATGTATTTCACAAAGATAGATGAGGAAGATTACGCAGTAAAACCAATGAACTGCCCAGGTTCAATTTTGATGTATAAACGAAAAATGTATAGCTATAGGGATCTTCCTATAAGAATGGGTGAATTAGGCCTTGTTCATAGACATGAATTATCTGGAGCACTTCATGGATTAATGAGGGTAAGATGTTTTACTCAAGATGATGCCCATATATTCATGTTACCAGAGCAAATTAAAGATGAAATAATTGGCGTGATTAACTTTGTAGATTACTTCTATAAAATATTTGGATTTAAATATCATATCGAGCTATCAACTAGACCAGAGAACTCTATGGGAACTGATAATGAGTGGGAAGTAGCTACTAATGCTTTAATTGAAGCTCTAAAAGAGAAGGATCTTCAATATAAATTAAATGAGGGTGACGGTGCCTTCTATGGTCCGAAAATTGACTTCCACTTAGAGGACTGTATAGGTAGAACTTGGCAATGTGGAACAATACAGCTTGATTTCCAAATGCCGCAAAGATTTGATATTAACTACGTAGGGGCAGATGGAGAGAAACATAGACCTATAATGATCCATAGGGTTATATTCGGAAGTATTGAGAGATTTATTGGAATATTAATCGAGCATTTTGCAGGAAAGTTCCCGACTTGGTTAGCACCGGTTCAGGCGAAAATCCTTCCTATAACTGACAGACAACTGGACTACGCACTAAAACTGCAAAGTGAAATGGCACAAAAGGGAATACGAGTTGAAATTGACACAAGAAGTGAAAAAATTGGTTACAAGATTAGGGAAGCTCAATTATTAAAAATACCATATATGCTAGTAGTTGGGGATAAGGAAATGGAAACAGAAACTGTAGCTGTTCGTTCTAGAGATAAGGGCGAGCTAGGGACTATAAGTATACAAGATTTTATTGAAGATACTCTAAATGAAATAATTAATAAGAGTATGTAGTTTCCATATAATATAGTAAGAACAGTAATAGGAATAGGGTGAATAGTTATAAATACTATTTGCCCTATTCCTTTTTATATTCATTAAAAATAAAGTCAAAATTAGTTCATGAATAATTAAAAAATATGGGAAAATTTGAAGGAATATGTAAAAATAAGTAGAATATAACTATTAAAACAGGTCTTATAGACTATAAAATCTATTAGTAATAAACTAAAATATAAAAAAAGGCAAACTTGCTGAAAAGTAAGGACGCAAAGCTATGGGTCTAAGGGATGAAAAATATTCTATGATTGCCAGGTTGCTAAATAAATGAGGAATATATTAGATTTTCCTATTTAATGGCACCTAGCTTTAGGTGTCATTTTTTGCGTTAAGTATATTACATAAAACTATTGAGATAGAGGGAGAGGAAAATATGAGTAAGCGGAACCTTGTATCCAAAAAATCGGAAAATAAAAATAAAGGCAGTTCTACCTTCAACTACTTGATTAAACACCCAGCATTTCATATATATATTTTATCAATTGTAGTTATAATTGGGAACATAAAAGGACACTACTTACAAAGAGTTTTGAAACATGTACTCCCTCTATCACAAGAGTTATTAGATTTAACTATCTACATATTTTTTGGACTTCTTCTTATTTTGGCCTCCATTCATTTTATAAGGAAATATTTGATTGTAAGTGAGAATATAGAAAGAACTGAAAAACAATTTGAGTCAGTAATAAACAATATTAAAGAAGTGGTTTTTCAAACGGATGGAAATGGGATATGGACATACCTGAATCCAGCCTGGACTGAAGTTACAGGATTTAGTATTGAGGAATCCTTAGGCAAAAATTTTATTGATTACATCTTTCCAGAAGATAGAGAAAGAAATATTGAGTTATCTATGCCTTTAATTGAAAGAAAACAAGATTTCTGCAGACATGAGATACGTTACATATCGAAGGTAAGAAATTATTGCTGGGTAGAGGTATTTGCTCAACTACGTACAGATGAAGAGGATAATATTATTGGTACAACAGGAACACTAATGGATATTACTCAAAGGAAGGAAATGGAACAAGCTCTAATCGAGAGAGAAAGGATACTTCAGGGTGTTGCAGATGCCACAGCCATTTTGCTTCGAAACGTAGAGATACATAAGGCTTTTAATAAAGTATTAGAGGTTCTAGGTAGAGCCACTTCTGCAGATCGTGTATATATATTTCAAAATAGTTTTGACAGCCTAAACCAGAAACATATAGTTACTCAAAGGTATGAATGGTGTAATGAAGGTATAGAACCTCAGATTGATAGCCCTGAACTACAGGATGTGGCTTACGAAGATATAGGCATGATGCGTTGGTATAATACATTATCCTCGTGTAATGAAATATGTGGGGATATATGTGAATTTCCTACAGGGGAACGGGAAGTGCTAGAACCCCAGGGTATATTAACATTGGCAGTTGTACCAATTTTTGTAGATGAATTCTTCTGGGGATTTATCGGATTTGATGATTGTTCAAGAAATAGAGTGTGGTCAAGATCAGAAATTACTCTTCTTTTTACTGCAGCAGCGAGTATTGGTGGTGCAATTAAGAGGTCGGAAGATGAGAATCAAATTCAGGAGCTTCTAAGAAGTGATCTAAAGCATACTGTACAGAATTTACAGAATTTGGTATTTAAGTGTAAAAAGGATTTCGAAAATCAAATATATTTTACCTTATTTGAAGGACGGGTGGCTGAACGCATAGGACTAGCTACTGATATAGTTTCGGGGAAAAATATAGTAGAGGTATTTCTAGGCAAGACAGCAGAACGTATAATTGACCATTTTTATAACGCCTTTCAGGGGCAGGTTTGTAATTTCGAAATGCAATACGAGGAGTGCGTATATTATACTTCCCTATCACCTATTATAAATAATGGGGAAGTAATTGAAGTGGTAGGGTCTTCAATTGACATTACGGATCTAAAGGCTGCAGAGGAACAAATACAATATATGGCCTACTATGATACATTGACTGGGTTGCACAATAGGGCCTTTTTCAGAAAGCAGTTAAGTTATTTAATATCCCATGCTAATCGCAATAAGGAGACAATGGCTATAATGTACCTTGGACTGGACAGGTTTAAGTTGATAAATGACACCTTAGGTCATATTGCAGGAGATGAACTTTTAAAGCAGGCAGCGGGCAGATTAAAGCTAGAAGTTAAGGACGGCGACATGTTAGTTAGAATGGGGGGAGACGAGTTTGTTATAGTATTCCCCGAGATATGTATAGAAGGGGAAATATCTAAGAAAGCTCAGAAAATTATTGAAGTGTTTAGAGAACCGTTTAATATTAATTGCCATGAATTATACATATCTACAAGTATAGGTATTAGTTTGTATCCTCACGACGGAGTAGATATGGATACCCTTATTAAAAATGCTGATACTGCAATGTATCGTTCGAAAGATAATGGAAGTAATAATTATCAATTTTACACTGATGACATGCATAAAAGGGCAGTTGAGAGACTTGAATTGGAAAATAGCCTTAGAAGATCCCTAGTAAGAAACGAATTATTTGTTGTTTATCAACCAAGGTTTAATTTAAAAACTGAAGGGATAGTAGGGGCTGAGGCCTTACTTAGATGGAAACATTCAACTCGTGGACTTATTTCACCAACAGAATTTATTCCGATTGCAGAAGAAACAGGGTTAATACATGAAATAGGCAAATGGGTATTGTATACGGCCTGTAAACAGACACAACAGTGGAGTGATAGGGTTGGTGCAGATTTTCATATATCGGTTAACATCTCAGCACTTCAGTTCCAAAGGGCTGATTTTGTAGATTTAGTGAAAAATGTTATTATAGAAACGAACTTGAATCCTGGTATGTTAGAACTTGAAATTACAGAAAACACTATTATGCAGAAGACTGATATTGCTCTAAATAACATTAAGGAACTTAAAGAGATGGGAATAGAAATTTCCATCGACGACTTTGGAACCGGATTTTCCTCCCTAAGTTATATAAAGGAATTTGATTCTGATAATCTAAAAATAGATAAGTCATTTATTTGGGATATAGGCCTAAGTGCAAGTAATGAGTCAATAATAAGTGCAATAATAAGTATGGCCCATAGCATGGGGATGGCAGTAATAGCTGAGGGAGTAGAAACTAAGGAACAACTTGAATTCTTAATGAATAAAAGTTGTGATGAAGTACAAGGGTACTTATATAGTAAACCTCTAGAACCAATGGATTTTGTGTCCCGGTTCCTACTCGCAGATGAAGTGTGCGAAGTGAAATAATTAAGACTAAAAGGATGGTTGGTATGATATTACTAATTATCCTATTTTTTTATTATTTACAACTAGAAACTAATTATGTAATAATATGGTAATAACATATGTTAATGTTTATTAATTTTTTAATAAAAAGCTGCTTTTAGGGAAAGGTGGACATATATGAGGAAAAGGTGTTATTTATTAGTAATACTATTTTTATGTATAACTTCTCCTAGTAGTTATGGGTTTAATGATATAAAAATATCGGATTTACCCTGGGAACAATTTAAATTTACCAATTTACCGTTACATATTATTACTGACTTTATTTTCACTTCGTTACTTGCAGTCTTTCTTATATTTCCAGCATTATATAGTAAAAGGCGGTCTGGTAAAAAAATTATGAGCATGTCTACTAGAGAACCAAACTATCCATTCTGGTTTGTATTAATATTTTGGATTGGATCCATGTTGTTGGCATACAATGGAATTGGTAAGAAGTTGGAGCTTGTAATTGGAGCCTCTATACCCGAAGAAATGAAGAGTCATTTAATTATGTTAGATGTAGTCTATAAAGTAGGTATATTGATTACTGTAACAGTAGTAGGGATAGGCCTGCTTATTCACGTATATGGTAACCCGGAAATACGTGAAAATGGTATTAGAAAGGGTGGAAAGCTTATTAGCTGGGAAAGTATAACTATGGCAGAGTGGGAAAAGCCGGGGGAGATGACGATTCATTATATTAATAGAAAGTTTTTTAATAAATTAATGAAGGCAGCTTACTATCTTGAGATAAAGCCAGAGACTCAGGCAGAAGTTGACGAGTGTTTAAAAATATACATACCAGAACATAAATGGAGTAATTAAAGTTGTTTGAAAGTTAACTTTAAGGCTTATATTTCCTGGGCAAGAAATTTGTTGATAAAGTGAGTAATGTTCTTGGTGATATTAAATAATAGAGAGGCTAAAAGTAAAAATAAGAGGAGAATTAATATATTTGATAATATACTAATTCTCCTTTCATTCTAGTTTTATTTATGCTATGTCTATTAGACAGCCTCTAATTCCTCCTGGCTTGGAGGAACTCCTAGAAGTTGATTTAATTCATCACCGCTAAGGGTCTCTTTTTCAAGTAATGCATCTGAAACTTTTTTAAGATCCTCCCTATTTGCTTCTAAAAATGAGTATGCTTCTTTATAGCATTTGTTGATAATATTATTTAACTCTTGGCTTATCTGTACACCCATGGCTTTCACCATCATAGTGTTGTTATGCATATAACCTAATTCACTCATTCCATAGTCGCAAATCATTGACATAACGATCTCTGAAACTTTCTTCAAATCATCCTTTGCGCCAGTGGAGGTGTGATTATATATAAGTTCTTCTGCGGCCTTACCTCCAAGCATAACCATAATCTTATTACATAATTCGTCTTTAGTCATAATGTATCTATCATCCTGTGGCATTTGTATAACATAACCAAGTGCCTGTCCACGAGGTATAATAGAAACTTTTTGTACCATATCAGTTTTAAGTAATCTTCCGATTAAGGCATGACCGGCTTCGTGGTAAGCTATTATTTCTTTCTCTTTAATTAGAATGCTAGGATTTTTTACTTGTAAACCTGCAATAACCCTTTCTATAGCCGCATCAAAATGATTCGCAGATATCTTATCTTTATTTTCCCTAACTGCAATAATAGCTGCTTCGTTAGCAATACTAGATAAATGTGCTCCACTCATACCGTGGGTTTTTCTTGCCAACTCTGTTATAACCACATCTTCTTCGAGGGGTTTGTTTTGGGTATGAACTTTAAGTATCTCTTCTCTTGCCTTAACATTCGGATTCCCTATATACATATGACGATCGAATCTACCGGGTCTTAGGAGGGCTTCATCTAATAAGTCTAATCTATTGGTTGCCCCTATAACAACTACGGATTGATCGGTATTAAATCCATCCAGTTCCACTAAAAGTTGATTTAAGGTTTGGTCCTTTTCGTTATTACTGTCTATACTACGTTTGGCTCCAATAGCGTCTATTTCGTCAATAAAAATTACACTTGGTGATTCTTTTTTCGCTTTTTCAAAAAGAGTTCTAATTCTTTTCGCCCCGACACCAACATATTTTTCAACGAATTCAGAACCACTAACTGAGAAGAAAGATGATTTAGTCTCACCGGCAACCGCTGATGCTAACAAGGTTTTCCCTGTTCCTGGAGGGCCATGGAACAGAATACCCTTTGGTATTTTGGCGCCCATTTTCTTATACTTATCCGGTTGGTTAATAAAGTCAATAACTTCGATGAGCTCTTCTTTAACCTCTGATAAACCTGCTACGTCTTCGAAGGTTGTTTTAGGCTTTGTGAAGAACTCATTCGAATTCTGTTCCTTTTCTTTTTTTTCAGATTTAATATGAGCATGTGCATATTCAGGTGATTTATTCAATCTGATATAGTATATGATGAACGCAGATGAAGCAAGCACTAAAAATATGCGGTTGCCAGATGTAAAGTTTTCTGTTAATTTACTATCGTACCATTCTAAATAGCTTAGAAAAATAGCTGTTAGAACAGTTATGCACATTAATGTAAAAACTACTTTCTTTTTGATAACAGTCACCACCCTTATTTGAAGTATAAGTTTATCATTCCCAAAAAACTGATAAACATTATTTTCATGAGCAAATAACAAATGGTAAATTCTTATAAAATTAGTAAAGTAATAACTATTTTATTATCATGACATAAATAAAAGGGTGTTGACAAACAATAAATTTACTGTTATTCTAGTTAAGTAAAAACAAAGTAGAAGATCCGCTTCTCACCTTGCGACTAAAGTCTAGTAGGGTTAATAGATAGATTCAGGTTATTTTTAACCATCTTGATATTTAAGCGGATAGTATATAATACTATTGGCTTTATTTTGTTTTATAGGACTTTTGCAAAGTGTTACATAAGCTTTGTACACATATTTTCAAAGACTATTAGGAGGTGTTTTATTATTAAAGACAATAATAATAATGAACAAATTAACGAAGATATTCGTGATAAGGAAGTTCGGTTAGTTGGTACTGAGGGAGAACAGCTAGGTCTTATGTCCGCAAAGGATGCTCAAAAACTAGCTAATGAAAAGAACTTAGACTTAGTAAAAATTGCGCCAAAGGCAGTTCCACCAGTATGCAAAATTATGGATTTTGGTAAGTATAAGTACGAATTAGCTAAAAAGGAAAAAGAAGCAAAGAAAAACCAAAAAGTTACAATAATCAAAGAGGTACGTCTTAGTGCCAATATTGAAAAACATGACTTAGAGGTAAAAGCTAACCAAGCAGTTAAGTTTCTTAAAAATGGAGATAAGGTGAAAGTAACCTTAAGATTCAGAGGAAGAGAACTTAGCAATATAAATCTTAATAAAGCAGTAATAGATGAATTTAAGGAACTTCTTAGTGAATATTCAACAGTCGAAAAAGAAGCTAAGCTAGAAGGTAAACAAATGATTATGATTCTAGCTCCAAAGAATTCATAATTCTGAAGGGAGGAAATAAAGATGCCAAAAATGAAAAGCCATAGAGGTGCAAGAAAAAGATTTAAGAAAACAGGTACAGGTAAAGTTAAAAGAATGAAAGCGTTTACAAGCCATATTTTAACTAAGAAATCATCGAAAAGAAAAAGAAATCTTAGAAAAGCTACTCTTGTATTCAAAGGGGAAGCAAAAAAAATAGCACGTTTATTACAATTTTAGGAAGAAGGAGGTAAAGAAACATGGCTAGAGTTAAAAAAGGTGTTACGGCACGTAGAAGACATAAAAAGATATTAAAACTTGCAAAAGGATTTAGAGGTGCTAGAAGCAAACTGTTTAGACCTGCAAATCAATTCGTAATGAAAGCATTAAGACACGCATATGTTGGAAGAAAGTTAAGAAAAAGAGATTTTAGAAAATTATGGATTACGAGAATAAATGCCGGTGCAAGAATGAGCGGCTTATCATATTCAAGATTTATGAATGGTTTAAAATTATCAGGAATCCAAATGAACAGAAAAGTTCTTTCTGAAATGGCTATTTATGATAAAGAAGGTTTTGCTCAATTAGTAGAGGTTGCAAAACAAAAATTAAATGCATAGTTAAATAAATAACTAAGAGCCCAATTTGGGCTCTTTTAGTTATTTGGAGTAGAAAATATGAAAAAGGGTTATAATTACCCAATGGAAAATAATAGATGAATATAGGAAAAATTCTTTTATCTGTATGCCTTAAGTGATATAATGATTGGTAGCAAAAACATAGGTGGTGTAAAAAAGTATGAATGATAGATTTGACGGTTTTAATTTAGCACCTACACAGATTCTGGCCATGGGGTTTGCCCTGGTCATTTTAGTAGGCTCAATGCTACTAAACCTACCTATATCTTCTCAAGACGGGAGAAGTATCGGATTTATCGATGCCCTATTCACATCTGCGTCGGCAGTATGCGTTACAGGTCTGGTAGTAGTTGACACAGGAACTCATTGGACTGTGTTTGGAAAAACAATTATATTAATCTTAATTCAAATTGGTGGACTAGGTTTTATGAGCTTGGCCACAATGTTTGCAGTATTACTAGGTAAGAAAATATCACTGAAAGAGCGTTTAGTTATTCAGGAATCCTTAAGTCAGAATACACTATCAGGGGTAGTTAGATTTACCCAGTACATATTATTAGGTACGTTAATAATTGAAGGCCTGGGGGCTCTATTTCTATCCTTTACATTTATACCAGAATACGGTTTAGTAAAGGGAATTGCCTATTCAATTTTCCATTCAATCTCGGCTTTTTGTAACGCGGGATTTGATATTATAGGGCATGGAAAGGGTCTAACACCCTATGTAAACGACCCTATTGTCAATTTCACTGTTACGAGTTTGATTATCATTGGTGGTATAGGGTTTTCAGTAGTAGTGGATGTGATAAATAGAAGAGGCCTTAGAAGACTGTCATTACATAGTAAATTAGTTTTAGTAGTAACATTTGTGTTATTAACTAGTGGTTTTTTTGCCTTTCTGCTATTAGAGTGGAATAATCCAGAAACCTTAGGGAATCTTCCTCTAACGGGAAAGTTAATGGCGGGTTTCTTCCAATCTACGACAACTAGAACCGCAGGTTTTAATACAATTGCATTAGACCAAATGAATGATGCTTCCAAGCTTTTAACAATGATACTAATGTTTATCGGAGGGTCACCTGCCTCGACCGCAGGGGGAATCAAAACCGCTACATTAGGGGTTATTATATTTACTGTAATTTCTGTTATTAGAGGTAAGGAAGAAACAGAGTTATTTAGAAAACGTATTTCAAGGGATATAGTTAATCGTGCTATTACCGTAAGTTTTATATCCCTAACATTAGTTATGTTTGTTACAGCTATACTAACAATTACCGAGACTGGATTTTCTTTTTTAGATATTTTATTTGAATCAACATCTGCCTTCGGTACTGTAGGCCTATCCTTAGGAATTACTTCACAGCTTAGCCCATTAGGTAGACTAGTTATAACCTTCTTAATGTTTGCTGGGAGGGTAGGACCAATCACTATTGTGTTTGCCTTAGCCAGAAGTCAAAGAAAATATAAAGGAATTATAAAATATCCTGAAGGAAAAATATTAGTTGGATAGAAGGGGTGTAAAACTTGAAACAATTTATAGTTATAGGTTGCGGGAGATTTGGAAGTAGCGTCGCTAAAACCCTATACCAAATGGGACATGATGTTTTAGCCATAGACGCAGACGAGGAAATAGTACAAAATATTTCGGAGTATGTTACACATGCTGTACAAGCAGATGCAACTGATGAGAATTCCTTGAGGGCCTTAGGAATTAGGAACTTCGATGTAGCTGTTATTACCATTGGAGCGGATATTCAGTCCTCTGTAATGGCTACTTTAATTGTAAAAGAATTAGGAATCAAATATGTTGTATCGAAGGCTCAAAATGAAATGCATGCTAAGGTACTATATAAAATTGGAGCGGATAGGGTTGTTTTCCCAGAAAGAGATATGGGTATGAGAGTTGCCCATAACCTAGTTGCAAGTAATATTCTTGATTATATTGAATTAGCGCCAGAATTTAGTATTATGGAAATATCCGCTTTAGAAGAGTGGTACGGGAAATCTCTACTGGATATAAATATTAGATCAAAATATGGTATAAATGTTATGGCTCTTAAAAATAATAATAACGAAATAAATGTATCTCCGACAGCTAAAGATATTATTCAAGAAGGAGATATTATGGTCGTAATTGGTCATAATAATGATTTGAAAAAATTACAAAGATAGTTAGGGGCAAATTATGGATATACTATATATTTCCAGCGAAGATAATAAAATTATAAAGCATATTAATTCTTTAAAAATGCGTAAACAAAGAAAGAAACAAAAAAAGTTTGTTATTGAAGGGTATAGAATTATTTCTGAATGTTTGAATAAAACCCCAGAGTTAATAGACTATGCAGTATTTACCAGTAATGCAATGGAGTCTTCTGAGGGTAAAAGATTATCTAAGTCACTTCAAACTACCCACAAGGTATTTGAAGTACCGGATCAGCTATTTAAGAAGATTTCTGATACAGAAAATCCCCAAGGGATGTTAGCTGTTGTTAATATGACTGAAACTAATTTATCGGGACTTCTTAAGGAAGACGATTCTATATTTTTAATTCTTGATAGAATTCAAGATCCGGGTAATTTAGGGACTATTATTAGAACTGCAGTTAGTATTAATGCAAGAGCTGTTATATTAACAAAGGGAAGCGTAGACCCATATAATAGTAAAACAGTTAGATCCACAATGGGGGCGGTTTTTAACATACCAATTATTGAAGTTGATGATAACTCACTATGGGTAGAGGAATTTAAACAAAATAATATAAGGTTGATAGGTAGTACTTTAGATACAAAAAAGAGTTACCTTGATATAGATTATTCTGGTACTATCGGATTAATGATAGGTAATGAGGCGAATGGAATTGATACCGAATTACTACAGTTAGTAGATGATAAGGTTTACATACCAATACTAGGTAATATTGAATCTCTTAATGCTTCAGTGGCAGCTGGAGTCTTGTTATATAAGGCAGTTGAAGCAAAACTTAAATAAATTGATTTTTCAAAAAATTAATTCCCATTTTCTTCATATTCCTTGTTTGAACATAAAACATATGCTATAATGAGGTTAATAAGAGGCTTGGGAAGGGAGTGGTCAGGTGAAGACCGCAAATACTTTTTGGAAAATCTTTGAGGTGACAGGTTCCGTGACAGCCTATATAATGTACAAGAGACTAATTATTCATTAATTATTATAATATAAAATTGCAATGATGGAGAAAAGTATACAATGAACTGTTTACCAAGAGAATAAGTGTCTAGGCTGAAAACACTTATAAACAAGTATTGTAGAAGTTCACTCCTGAGCTGTAGGGTTGAAATAATAGTAGGCTTTACCGGATAGACACCGTTAACAGTCGTCGAGTGACATAAGCTACATATATGTTATTAGGGTGGTAACGCGGATTATACCTTCGTCCCTTTTTATAGGACGGGGGTATTTTTATATTTAATTTTAGTTGTAGAGAGGAGAAATAAGATCGTGGAAGCCAAGTTAAAAGAATTGCAACAAAGAGCTATACTTGACATTGATTCAGCTGGGTTCACTGATGATTTGGAGAAAGTAAGAATTAAGTATCTAGGGAAAAAAGGAGAATTAACAGAAGTCCTAAGAGGTATGGGAGCTCTATCCGCTGAAGAAAGACCTCTTGTAGGTAAAATAGCCAATGAAGTAAGAGAAGAAATCGAGTCTCACTTAGATAAGGCTAAGTTTCTAATCAAAGGTAAAGAAATGAACAAGAGATTAGAGACAGAGTCCATTGATGTTACTATGCCAGGAGCAGAAATTACACTTGGTAAGCGACACCCCTTAACACAAGGAATGGATGAGTTAAAGGATATATTTATCAGCATGGGATTCCAAGTAGCTGAGGGGCCAGAAGTAGAAACTGTTCACTATAACTTTGATGCCCTAAATGCAGCACCTAACCATCCATCAAGAGATATGTCAGACACATTTTATATAAATGATGATGTTATTTTAAGAACACAAACTTCTCCGGTTCAAGTAAGGGTTATGGAAAAAACAAAACCACCGATAAGAATTATTTCACCGGGTAGATGTTTTAGAAATGATACACCGGATGCAACACATTCGCCTATGTTTCATCAACTAGAGGGCTTGGTTGTTGGTAAAGGAATAACATTAGCAGATTTAAAGGGTACTTTAGAAGTATTCGTTAAGAAGTTCTTAGGTGAGCATACGCAAATTAAATTTAGGCCACATTTCTTCCCGTTTACAGAGCCAAGTGCTGAAGTTGATGCAACCTGTTTTAAATGTGGAGGATCCGGATGTGGATTCTGTAAAAAAAGTGGATGGATTGAATTGTTAGGAGCTGGTATGGTTCATCCTAACGTCCTTAGAAATTGTGGAATAGATCCTGAAGTATATAGCGGATTTGCCTTTGGAATGGGTGTTGATCGTTTAGTTATGTTAAAGTACGGTATTGATGACATTAGGTTACTTTATGATAACGACATGAGATTCTTAAATCAGTTCTAGATATTAAAAGATAGGAGGATGCATAATGTTAGTACCAATAAAATGGCTTAAGGATTATATAAATATAGATATAGATACTACAACCCTTGCGGATAAAATGACTATGTCCGGTTCTAAGGTTGAGGAAGTAAGATATATAGGTAAAGATATTAAAGGTGTGGTTGTTGGGCGCATAGAGACGATTAAACCCCATCCAGATGCGGATAAACTTGTTATTGTTATTACAGATATAGGTACCGAAAAACTTCAAATAGTCACCGGGGCGAAAAACATTAAAGAAGGTAACTATGTTCCAGTAGCTATCCACGGTGCGGAGCTGGTAGGTGGCCTAAAGATTAAAAAGGGTAAACTTAGGGGTGAAGTATCCGAGGGTATGTTATGTTCCCAGGAGGAAGTTGGAATAGCAAAGAACATGATTCCAGAGGAAATAAAGGATGGGATTTGGATATTAGATAAGGAGTACCCTTTAGGTTCAGACTTAAAGGATGTAGTACCCTTTGCGGATGAGGTAATTGAATTCGAGATTACGTCAAACCGTCCAGATTGTTTAAGCATGATAGGTATTGCCAGGGAAACTTCAGCTACGATTGGAAAACCCTTTCAATATCCAACTATAACCTTAAAAGAACAACTACAAAAAAGTGAAGATGTTGCAAAGGTAACTATAGAGGACTTAGAAGGATGTACGAGATATTTAGGTAAAGTTATAACAGATGTGAATATTGAATCATCTCCCCTATGGATGCAACAGCGTTTAGTTAAGGCAGGAGTTCGTCCTATTAATAACATTGTTGATATAACAAATTATGTAATGCTTGAATACGGTCAACCATTACATGCCTTTGATTTGGATCATATTACTGATAATACAATTATCGTTAGAAAAGCCAATGCAAATGAAAAGTTTGTTACTTTAGATGGGGTAGAAAGAACTTTAACTGAGAATATGACTGTTATTGCGGACCCTAAGAAGGCTTTAGCTATTGCCGGGGTAATGGGTGGATTAGAGTCAGAGGTGACAAAGCAAACTAAAACTATCCTATTGGAATCTGCACACTTTAATGCTGATAAAATTAGAGCTACATCTAAGCAGTTGACCCTAAGGACAGAGGCCTCTTCTAGGTTTGAAAAGGGAGTAGATCCTAATATAGCTGCGGTTGCTGCAAATAGAGCATGTCAGTTAATCGAAGAATTAGGTGCAGGTAAGATTTTAAGTGGTGCAGTTGATGTATATCCACAAGTGAAAGAGCCAATAGTTAGATCTATCAGAGTAAAAAGAATTAATGGTCTTCTAGGATTAGATTTATCCGCAGATGACATGATTAAGATGCTAGAGAGCCTAGAAATTAAAGCAGAGTCTAAGGGTGAGCTAATTGAAGCAACGATTCCTACATTCCGTATGGACCTAGATCATGAGGCGGACTTCTCTGAAGAGATAGGAAGAATATATGGCTATGATGTATTGCCGGCTACAATGGCTAATGGAAATATTGCTGTAGGTGGTAAGTCGGAAAGCCAATTAATTGAGGACTTGGCTAAGAAAACTTTAAACTCGATGGGGATGAACGAGCTATTAACCTACTCCTTTGTTAGTCCTAGGGGTGTTGATAAAATTAAACTGGGTGAAAATGATGTAAGAAGAAATTTTGTTAAATTGTTAAATCCATTAGGGGATGAAACAAGTGCAATGAGAACTACAATTCTTACTAATCTTCTAGAGGTCCTAGAGAGAAATAACAATCGTAAGGTTGAGAATGTAAGAGCCTTTGAACTTGGAAGAATATTTATATCTAACGGAGATGATTCTGAGAAGTTACCTAAGGAATTAAAGAGTCTAGTTATAGGGGTTTATGGTAATGAAGATTTCTTTAGCCTAAAGGGCGCGATTAATACTCTATTAGATACCTTAGGTATTACAGGTTATGAATATGAAGTAGAAAAGAATAATCCTACTTACCATCCTGGTAGATGCGCTAATCTTACAATCGGGGATAAGAACCTAGGAGTTATAGGTGAATTACATCCTATGGTTGCAGAAGAGTATGGTTTAGGTAAAAAGTGCTATTGTGCAGAATTAGATTTTGAAATTATTACCCAATTAACTAAATTGGATGTTCTATATAAACCACTTCCTAAATATCCTTCAATTATAAGGGACTTTGCCTTTGTACTTAAGGAGGATACTTATGTTAAGGAGATAGAAAATATAATTAAAAAGTTTGGTGGGAATATTTTAGAAAGCTTTAAACTATTTGATGTTTACAAGGGTGATCAAGTTGAGGCAGGAAAGAAAAGTGTTGCCTATACTTTAACTTATAGACATAAGGAAAGAACATTAACCGATGAGGATGTAAATAAAATTAATGATAAGATTCTAACGGCTATTAAAGATGAGTTAGGTGGAGTTTTAAGATAAAAGGAGCAAATGCTCCTTTTTTCATCTTTAAACCATTAATTTAGAATAAATAATTTGCTGTTTTTCATTTATTGATGCAGGAGTTTTAAACTTTATAAAGAAGATATATATAGTATATTCATAAGAAGCAAGGGGGTAGGTAGGATGGAAAAGAAAAACAAAGTGCAAGTCAAAATAAATGGTCAGGAATATCCAATTGTTGGAGTTGAGTCTAAGGACTATTTATTGAAAGTAGGTACTTTTGTTGATGAGACTATGGAATTTATTGCTAAGTCTAATAAGCATCTAAGTACAGCAATGATTGCTGTTTTAGCAAGTATAAATATCGCGGATCAATTTCTAAAAATGACTGGAGAGTTTGAACAGTTAAAGAAGGAGCAGGGTTTTCCAAAGGAAGAAGTTGAAAATTTAAAGAAAAACTATAGCAATATTGAGAATGAACTAGAAGATAAAAATGAATCCTGTATTCTTCTTCAAAGACAGGTAGAGGATCTTTTATTATATAAGGAAAAAACTGAGTTTGAGAATGAAGATCTAAGAGAGGTTTTAGCTTCAAAGGAGCAGGAACTAAGCAAGGCTGATGAAATAATAAATGAACTTAGAAATAAGCTGCTTGACAATCAAATGAAACTTGTGGAAGCACAAAATAAGTTAGAGGACCTTATTAATAGAAATGAACAGAAGAATTACTATAACAACAAAAATTATAAAAAGTAAAATGGATAAGAAGGCTTGTGGCAAAATGTCACGGCTTTTTTTAGTATATAGAAATTTAAGCAACTAATAAGTTAAGTCAAATTTATTTTCGAATTTATTTTAAAAAGTTGAGTTAGTGATATAATATTAATGTTATATACAAAAGAGAGGTTGTTTAATATGAATGAAAAAATAGAATTATTAGCCCCTGCCGGTAGTTATGAGGCATTGGTTGCAGCTGTACAAAATGGAGCAGACGCAATTTACATGGGCGGAACTGAGTTTAGTGCGAGAGCATATGCTTCAAATTTTAGTAGGGAAAAAATTGTAGAGGCAATAGAGTATGCCCATGTCCGTGGTGTTAAAATATATTTTGCAGTAAATACATTAATTAAGGATAGCGAAGTAGAGAAACTATTAGAATATATAAACTTTTTATATAATGCTGATGTTGACGCAATAATTGTTCAGGACATAGGTGTAATGAAGATAATAAGGGAGCTTTATCATGACTTTGAAATACATTGTAGCACTCAAATGACATTACATAATAGCCATGGGGTAAATCTATTAAAAGAACTAGGTGCCAAAAGGGTAGTTTTGGCTAGAGAACTATCCCTAGAAGAGATAAAGGATATAAGAAAGAATACTGGGGTGGAATTAGAGGTGTTTGTGCATGGGGCCCTATGTGTTAGTTACTCCGGTCAGTGCCTAATGAGTAGTTTTATAGGTGGAAGAAGTGGAAACCGTGGTAAATGTGCTCAGCCCTGTAGAAAGAAATATGAACTAGTTTCATCAAAGGATGATGAAGCAAAAGGAGATCCATTCTACTATTTAAGCATGAGAGACTTAAATACTCTAGAGAATATTTCATCACTAATTGGTAGTGGTATTTCATCGTTTAAAATTGAAGGTAGAATGAAAAAACCTCAGTATGTAGCTGCAATTGTAGGTGCATATAGACAGGCCATAGATACGTTTCTAGAGACTGGGAAAGTATTCAAAGATAAAAATGTAGATAAGCAAGTAGCCCAAGTATTTAATAGAAAATTTACGAAGGGTTATCTATTTAATGAAAGAAATAGCCAGGTTACAAATATCAATAAGCCAAATAATAGCGGTATATATCTTGGAAAGGTAGCCGCTGTAAATAGGGATATGGGCAGATTTAGTATTGCCCTAGAGGACGATATTTTACACGGTGATGGAATAGAAATATGGGGTAAATCTGAGGCCGGAGGCACTATAAATAAAATATA
>Ga0194136_1000659_pt1 | contig 17590 bp, 19 predicted proteins | sample TARM_MetaG_T3A_1_FD_134023 | JGI IMG/M metagenome (GOLD analysis project Ga0194136, IMG submission 134023) | Freshwater microbial communities from Pennsylvania, USA, analyzing microbe dynamics in response to fracking - TARM_MetaG_T3A_14 (version 2) | ecosystem: Environmental > Aquatic >...
GAATTGTACCAGGATTGGTTAAAGAGGAACGAAGAAGATGAGGCATAGAAAATCCGGTCGAAAACTGGGACGCACGTGGGAACACCGCAAGTCCCTGATGAAGAATATGGTTCGCTCCCTGGTCGAGCATGAGCGTATCCGCACGACTGAAGCCAAAGCCAAAGAGCTCAGCATTTTCGCAGACAAGCTCATCACTTTGGCCCTGCAGGACTCGCTGCATGCTCGCAGACAGGCTTTTGCGATTCTGGGGAGCCACCACAGCGTCAAGAGACTGTTCGACGAAATCGGACCCCGATTCAAGGATGTTCCCGGTGGTTACACCAGGGTCGTCAAATTCGGCATCCCCCGCGTGGGCGACAACGCATCCATGGCGCTGATTGAATTCACTCGCTTGAGCGAAAAGTTTTCCGGATCAGGAGACGTCGCCACAGAAACTTCGAAAGCATCCGAAGAAGCTTAGTCACAAAAAATAAGGCAGATTTTACTGCCTTATTTTTTTGGCGCGATGTATTGGTTTGATCTATACTAGGAATGGGTAGATATGGATATTCGAAAAATCGAGGCATTTTCCAAGGTCTACGAACATTGCAGTTTTTCGAAGGCCGGCAAGTCTCTGTACCTTTCCCAGCCGACAATCAGCGCTCATGTCGCATCACTGGAACAGGAACTTGAAGTACTGCTTTTCGACCGTATAGGCAGGACTGTCGTGCCCACAAAGGCTGGCGAGGTTCTTTACGAGCATGCAAAGAAAATTTTTGAGGCTTCGGAACTCGCTATTTCAGAACTCAGAAAGCTGCAGGATCGCATCACCGGTAGGCTCGACATAGGCGGCAGCACAATTCCGGCCAATTTTATCTTGCCGGAAATCCTTGCCAAATTCTGGAAAAAATATCCCGAAGTGATCATGGATCTGCGCATCGGCGACTCCGAGGAGATTGTCTCCCAGGTCCGCGACAATACGCTCATGCTCGGGGTTGTCGGGGCAGTATTCGAGTCATCTGAACTCCAGTTCGAGAAATTCACCGACGATTCTTTGATTCTGACCATGACGCCGCAGTTGTACGAATCCTACCGCCACCTGCCGGTTGAGGACTTGCTGCGGGCGCTGCCGTGGGTGCTGCGTGAGGAAGGGTCCGGCACCCGGATGGCAATGTCCGAAAGCCTGTCCACGTTCGGCATCGATATCCATTCCCTGCGCGCCGTCATCATGGTGCGTAATGCCGGAGCCATGTCCAGATGTCTTTCGGCAGGCATGGGCGCATCCATAACATCCGCCATCACCGTCCAGGGGGAACTTGACTCCGGTTCGCTGGTGGCGGTTGACCTGCCAGGTTTGCGGATGGACCGCAGTTTTCATGTCGTGTACAGTAAAAAGCGTTCCCTTTTCCCAGCTGCCATCAAGTTGATTGAGTTTTTGAAAGCAAACGCCCAGCAACTCTCCGTGAGGTCCTGATCATGTCGAAGACGCCATTGGTGCAAACAGTAAGCGCAGCTGGTTGAGCCGCCAAGCTGGCTCCAGGGGACCTGGAGCAGGCATTGTTCGGACTACGGTTCGAAGGTGATGACCGGATCCTCACGGGTATGGGAAACAGCGAGGACGCCGCCATCGTGCGATTTCCCGCCGGCAAGGCGCTGGTGCAGACGCTGGATTTCTTCACCCCCATTGTGAACGATCCCTTCAGGTTCGGACAGATCGCGGCTGCCAATTCCCTTTCCGATGTCTATGCCATGGGCGGCACGCCGTATGTTGCCATGAACATAGTGTGTTTTCCCATTGCCACCATGGATGTCTCTGTACTGCGCGAAATTCTGCGTGGGGGCCTGCAAAAGGTTCAGGAGGCTGGTGCCCTGCTTGTGGGCGGGCACAGCGTCCAGGACAAGGAGATCAAGTACGGCTTGTCAGTTTCGGGCATTGTTGATCCGGATAACTACGCCACCAACGCGGGGCTTACGCACGGGGACGTGCTGATTCTGACCAAGCCGCTGGGTAGCGGAGTGCTGGCGACCGCCATCAAGGGACAATGGGAGGGTAGCGAGGGGTTTGAAGAGGAGGTGTTCCGCTGGGCTTCGCGCTTGAACCGTGTTCCTGGAGAGGCAGTAGCCAAGTTCGGGCTGAGGGCCGCGACGGATATCACCGGGTTCGGACTTGGCGGACATGCGCTTGAGATGGCTACAGCCTCGGACTGTTCCATTCGGATCGATGTTTCGTCCGTTCCGCTCATGAACCACGCATTAGACCTTGCCCGTATCGGTCTGCTGCCTCTGGGAAGCCACGCCAATAAGCATTTCTGTCACAAAACTGTCGAGGCGTCCGCAGGGCTGGATCCGGTGCTGCTTGATCTCATGTTTGACGCGCAGACATCGGGCGGCATGATGCTGGGGGTGCCGGGCGCACAGGCCGCAGATGTGCTGGCCTGGATGCGGGAGCGAGGGGAAATGGCTGTCCGGATCGGCATTGTGGAAACGCCGCGGGCGGATGGGAAGCGACTGTCGCTGTGCTGAAGATCGACATTCATGAGGTCGGGGGGGCACAAATCACTGTCCGGGCGCAGGCCGGACAGCCGTTTTTGCACTTGCTTTTCGAGGCTGGAATTGGCCGCGGCCGAGAGTTGTGCGCTGGTGCCGGACTTTGCGGGAAATGCAGGATCCGCTTCCGCAACGAAGCGCCGCAGCCGTGCGCCGAGGAACGGGCGCGATTGACAGCGGAGGAGCTGGAAGGCGGCTGGCGGCTCGGCTGCAAGCATCAGACGATAACGTCCTGCGGTATAGAAGTGCCCTCAGTGGGGCGCGAAGCGTGGCCTGCTGCTACCGGCGAAGCCCTGGCCGTTGATATCGGCACGACCCGCATCAAGTGGGCCCTCGGTCCAAGGCGTGGGGGACTCAGGGAAATGGCCATGGTCAATCCACAAATGGCAGTGGGCAGCGAGATCATGTCCAGACTTCGCTACGCCCTCTCTTCCGAAGTCGCGCGGGACCATCTGCGCCGGTCCGTCATCGGTGTCATGGTTGATCTGATGCGCCAAAGCAAAGCTTCTTCCCTGGCCGTGTGCGGCAATAGCGCCATGATAGCCACCCTTCTTGATGTTCCCTTGAACGGCCTGGCTCACGCACCGTACGGCACGCCCTGGCGAGGCGGGATGAGCGTGAGGCTTGATCCCCAGCTCCCTCCGGCCTACATTCCTCCTTTGCTTGGCCCTTTCATCGGCGCCGACATAAGCGCCGGTCTGGCATACATTGAAGCTCTGAAGCCCGAGTATCCGTATCTGCTCGCCGACCTGGGCACCAACGGGGAGTTTGTGCTGGCCCTGGACCAGAAGCGCTATTACGCGTGCAGCGTGCCCATGGGCCCCGCCATCGAGGGCGTGGGTCTGTGCTGCGGGGCCCTGGCGGGTAAGCTCGTACTTGACCGGGTCAGTCTTGGGCCCGCCGGTCTACAGTGGACCCAATCGCCTCTGGCGGGCATTTCCGGGACAGGCTACGCCTCAGTGCTTGCGTTGCTCCGTCGTCTTGGCCTCATTGACGAGGCCGGCCATTTTCAAGCGGGGTCAATGCCGTTGGCGCGTAAAATTTCACAGCGGATGCGCGATCATCGGCTTGGTCGCGTCTTCGAATTGGAACCCGGAGCGTTCGTGGCTGAGCGGGACATTGAGGAATTTCTCAAGGCCAAAGCCGGGGTCAACGTGGCGCTCAAATCCCTGATCCAGGGCGCAGGACTTGCCGAGGGCGAAGTGTCCCAAGTTTACCTTGCCGGAGCGCTGGGCGAGCATGTCGATTCCGGCGATTTGATCACGCTGGGTTTTTTTCCGGAAATCTGGCGGGAGAAAATAACAGTGGCCGGAAACACCGCCCTGGCGGGGACGATGCTGGCCTTGGAGCAAGATGACGTCCGGACTTGGCTGGAGCGCCTGCCCGGGAGCATGACCGTAGACAGCTTGGCCGAAAGGACGGATTTTGGGCCCCTGTTTATGCGGGCCATGCGCTTCGCTTGGATATGACGGGGAAATGATGAAGCCCCGAAAAGGGGGGCTTCGTGTAACTGTTATAGCCTGGCCTGGATGGCTTCATGGATGCGCCGTGAGGCCAGTTCGTCTCCAAGATACCCCACGCGAACGGATACTTCGGTAGTCGTTGAGCTCTGCGCCGTCAGCCATATCCACGCGTCGCGGCCACCGTCCAGAACTCTGATCGATGCCTTGCTGAGCTGTTTCTGCTGTTCCTGAACCGGGAGTCCCAGAGCTTCGCAGCCAGCCAGCGTTGCCTGGTATGTGGTGTCGAGGTTGGCGTTGTAGGTTCGTTTCAGTTGCCCGGCCACATAGGTGTATGTTCCGACGGCCGCCGCTCCGCCGACTATCAGCGCAGCGCATCCCGTGCTCAGGAGTACGAGGACGATCATAAAGTTTTTGAGAATTCGCATTCTGCCTCCGTATTTTTGATGTTCTGTTCGTCTTTTGGGCGACAAAGAAAAGGCAACCTATTCTAAAGACAGGATGTCCTGCACGGCAAGCTCAATCTGCTGCAATCCGTTAAATTTTGACAGACGGGGGGTGTAGGCGATCTTGATCCGGCGGCCGCTAAAAGATGCGTCCTGCCAGCGTTCTCCCTGCCTCCAAGCCACGGCACGCATGTTTGTGCCGTCGGTGGTGTCGGACAAGTGCAACTCCAGATGCTTTTTCTGGCTGAAAAAACGATGCCTGAGCACGTTCAATGGCGGGGAAAGGAAGATGGGCCTCGGGTTGCCCTGCCCGTAAGGTTGCAGCAATTCCAGCTCCTTGAGCAGGGTGGCTGTGATCATGGAAAACGGTAGCTCGGCGTCGAGCTCCAAAACCGGCGGGGCGGGGTTGGCCCCAAGCTGCTCCTCCACGGCCCAAGCAAAAAGGTTTTTCAGGTTTGCCAACTGGAAAGGTTCGAGCTTGAGCCCTGCGGCTTGGCGATGACCGCCGAATTTGTAGAGGCACTGTTTGCAGGACAGCAAGGCCTGATAGAGATCAAAGGACGCTGTAGATCGACCCGAGCCCTTGAAGATGCCGTTTTCCTTGGTCAGGATCAGGCAGGGGCGATGGAAACGCTCCACGATGCGTGAGGCCACGATGCCGATTATCCCCGAGTGCCAGTGTTCGGAATGCAATACGAGCCCGGGCAGATGGAGCTGGGATTCGGCCTGGGTGATGGCTTCCTCCAGGATGCGTTGCTCCTCGAGCTTGCGCTTGGCGTTGAGCTTGTCGAGTTTTGTGGCCAATTGCCGGGCTTCTTCGGGATCCTTGGACAGAAGAAGGCGCACGGCCAGATCGGGATCGCCGATGCGACCGGCGGCATTGATGCGAGGTGCCAAGGCAAAGCCGATGGAGCCCGTGCCCACGTTCTCGTCCGGGGACATCCCGCTGATCTCTTTGAGGGCCTGGATGCCTGGGCGGCGGCCCTCCTTGATGAGCAGGAGTCCGTTTTTGACCAGAATCCTGTTTTGATCGTCAAGCGGGACCACATCGGCGACCGTGCCCAGAGCGACCAGGTCGAGATAATCTCGGATATCGGTGGGCGGCCCGGGCAGTAGGCGGTTCACCGCACCCATGAGCAGAAATCCGACACCGACACCCGCAAGGTTGGGGGTGGGCCACCCTTCGAGCTTGGGGTTGATGATCACATCAGCTTCAGGCAGTTCCTGTCCGGGCAGATGATGGTCGGTGACAATGACCTGCAGCCCCAGCCTCTTAGCTTCCCGTATTTCTTCGGTATTGGCGATGCCGCAATCGACAGTCAGCAGAAGGCCGACGCCTTGCTCGGCCAGGGTGCGGATGCCCTCGACATGCAGCCCGTATCCGAAGTCCAGCCGGTCGGGAATGTAATGGGCCACGTCGATGTTCCGGCTGGCCAGGAAGTCCTTGACCAGAGCCGTGGCCGTGATTCCGTCGACATCATAGTCGCCCCAGACCGCAATCTTGCGGTTTGCCTTTATCGCCGAGCACAGGAGGGCCGCCCCGTCTTCAATGCCCGGCCATTTGTCGAGGGCATGGAGGTAGCGAAGTCCGGGGCTCAGGAATTTGTCCATGTCGGATTCGCAGGCCAGTCCGCGCAGGGTCAGCAGATGCACAAGCAGGGGACTGACTTCAAGCCGCTCGGCCATGCGCAGCAACTGCTCTCTTTCGAGAGCGGCTTCGGGGGCAGGGTGTTTGAGTTGCCAGTCGGCTTGGGTATCTGACATAGGGTTCATGCTTCCAAAAAAAAGGTGCAACCAGCTTTGACAGCCACGGGTTACAAAGTATAATTGTTTTTCCCTCAACTGCAAGAGCTTTGATTTCTTGAGTTTTTATCAGGCCAAACCAGCCGTAATTGTTGTGTAACTTGTACCGGAAGGATCTCATGGAAAAAGAGTTTCGTCCCGTCTCCCTGGATGGGCAGAAAGAATATAACGGGCTCCTGGCCCAGTGCAGCGAAAAGCCTTCGGACTACAGCTTTGTCAACCTGTGGGGTTGGGGGCGGGAATACGGGCTGGAGTGGTCTTTCAGGGATGGCTATGTCCTGCTCAGGCAGACCATCCCGCAAACCCTTTACTGGGCACCTGTAGGGAATTGGGAGAAGGCCGATTGGAGCGCGCTACGGCAGAGCCTGCCGACCGGGAGCTGTTTCATCCGCATTCCCGAAAGGCTCAAGCTTATCTGGGAGCAGCAGTTGAGCGGGATTCAGGTCGAAGAATGCCGGGAGCACTGGGACTATCTCTACGACGTGACGGAGTTGACCGAGCTCAAAGGCAGGAAGTTCCACAACAAGAAGAACCTGCTCAACCAGTTTTTACGCGACCATGAAGCCACGTTCGTGACCTTGGACGAAAAAACCGTTGAGTGCGCCCTGGCCTTGCAGACGGACTGGTTTTTATGGCGCAACAGCGAAAACGACCAGACTCTGGAAGCGGAAAACCGGGCCATCGTCAAGGTGATGCATGACTGGTCCAGACTTGGGGGGCTTGTGGGCGGAGGGCTGGTGGTCGATGAGAAGATGATCGCCTACACCATCGCCGAAGCGCTGGATGACGAGAGCATCGTCATCCATTTTGAAAAAGGGTGTCCCAATTTCAAGGGTGTGTACCAGGCCATCAATCAGATCTTTCTGGAGCGCAGCTGCCAGGGGTTCAAGATCGTCAACCGAGAGCAGGACCTGGGTGATGAAGGGCTGCGCAAGGCCAAACTGAGCTATAATCCGGTGGCCTTTTTGAAGAAATACAAGGTCTGTCTGTAAGGCGGCTGGCTCTAGTCCAGCTTTTCCCAGAATCCGCATTCCTTGACCGGACAGGCCAGGTGCATACCCCTGGCCTTTGTTTCCTTGCGCACCAGAATTTTGGATTCGCACAACGGGCAAGGCTTGGCCACCGGGAAGTCCCAGACCGCATAGTCGCATTTGGGGTATTTGCTGCAGGAATAAAAAGGCTTTCCGCGTCGGCTGGTCTTTTCAACCAGTTCTCCGTCGCATCCGTCCTTGGGACAGGCCACGCCCGTGCCCACGGATTTGGTGTGCCGACAGGCGGGGTAGTTGGAGCAGGCCACGAAGCGGCCGCCGGTCTTGGTCTTTTTGACGACTAGGCGCCCGTCTTCGCACTTCGGACAGGGGCCGAGTTCCTCGGGGGCCTCTTCCTTGACCAGTTCGATTTCCCCGGTGGTGGTGCGGGTATAATTGCTGGTAAAGGCGCAGGCCGGATAGTTGGCGCAGCCCAGAAATGTGCCGTTCTTGCCGAACTTGACCACCAACTGGCCATCCTCGCACTGGGGACAGGCCAGCCCCGTGTCCATGCCGGCCTTGACCTGGGTCATGGTCTCGCGCGCTTTTTCCAGGGTCGGGTTGAAGTCCCGGGCGAAATCCCGCAACAGGTCGATCCAGTCCGTCTCACCCTCGGCGACATGGTCGAGCCCTTCTTCCATGCGCGCCGTGAATCCTGCGTCCATGAGCTGGGCGAAATGCTCCACTAAAAGGTCGCAGACAATGACCCCGAGGTCCGTGGGATGGAAATGCTTGTCCTCGATATGCACGTAGTCACGTTCGGTCAGGGTAGAAATGATGGCCGCGTAGGTCGAAGGCCTACCGATGCCCAGCTCTTCAAGTTTGTGCACCAGGGACGCCTCGGAAAAACGCGCCGGGGGCTGGGTGAATTTCTGCTCCTTGTGCAGTTTCTCAAGACGCAGCTCCTCGCCCTCCACGAGCTTGGGCAGCACGGCGCTCTGCGCGTCCGAAGACTGGGGCCAGATCTGCAGAAATCCGGGGAAAATGAGTCGCTCCCCCTTGGCGCGCCACAGGGCCGGGCCGCTCTCGATGATGGCCACGGTGTCCCAGAAGCGGGCGGAAGCCATCTGTGAAGCCATGAAGCGTTCCCAGATAAGCCGATAAAGCTTGTACTGCTCGGGGGGCAGATTGTGCTTGATGGAGTCCGGAGTCAGACCCGGATCGACGGGCCGGATGGCTTCGTGAGCGTCCTGGGCGCTGCCCTTGCTTTTGTAGACGCGGGGCTCGGTGGGATAGAATTCCGGACCCAGGGTCCGGGTGATCCATTCGCGCGCGCCGTCCCGAGCCTCGTCGGAGATGCGCACCGAATCGGTACGCATGTAGGTGATGAGCGCCGTGGTGCCCCGTTCGCCGAGTTCTACGCCCTCATAAAGGCGCTGAGCCACGGACATGGTCCTCTTGGCGTTGAACCCGAGCTTGTTGCTGGCGTCCTGCTGCAGGGTGGATGTGATAAAGGGTGGGCGCGGGTGGCGCTGCCGCTCCTTTTCGACGATGTTCCGCACCACGAAGGGCTGGCCTTCGATGCGACCCTCCAGGGCCCCGGCTGCCTGCCCATCGCCGATGACTGGCTTTTCCCCGTCCATCTTCCACAGGTCCGCGTCGAAGGGGGGCGGTGTCTGGCCCTCGACAGTGGCCTTGAAAAGCCAGTATTCCTCGGACACAAAGGCCTGACGTTCCCGTTCGCGGTCCACGATGAGGCGTAGGGCCACGGATTGGACCCGGCCTGCGGACAGACCGCGTTTGACCTTTTTCCAGAGCAGGGGACTGATCTTGTAGCCCACCAGCCGGTCCAGGATGCGCCTAGCCTGCTGGGAGTCGAAAAGGGGTTTGCGCAGTTCCGTGGGGTTGGCCAGGGCCTCTTTGACGGCCTTGGCCGTGATCTCGTTGAACTGGATGCGTTTTACATTCGAATTGGACGCACGGATGATTTCGGCCACGTGCCAGGCGATGGCCTCGCCCTCACGGTCCGGATCCGGGGCCAGATAGACGGTGTCTGCGGCTTTGGCTGCGGATTTGAGCTTGCTGACGACCTTGGTCTTGCCTGGAATAATCTGGTAATCGGGGGCAAAATCGTTGCCCTCATCCACACCCAGACTTTTGGTCGGCAGGTCGCGCACGTGCCCCACTGATGCTTCCACTTCATACCCGCCGCCCAAAAACTTTTTGATGGTTTTGATTTTGGCGGGTGATTCGACGATGATTAAGTCCTTGCCCATAATGTTTGGGGCCTATATCCAGATTCGGAAGCGCAGGGCAAGGGGTATTTCCCGTAATTTCTCCCTGCGCGCCCCTGACGGTTTTTCAACCTGTCGGTATCCTTTTACAAAGATCAATGGAAACTATGTCTTCATCTTATCGCGCCGGATATATCGCCCTCATCGGGCCGCCCAATGCAGGCAAATCCACCTTTTTGAATACGGTCCTCGGCGAAAAAGTCGCCATCGTCTCCCCCAAGCCCCAGACCACCCGCACCAGTATCACGGGGATTCACAGCACGGCCGAGGAACAGATTGTTTTTCTGGACACGCCCGGAGTACATGCCGCACGCGGCAAGCTGAACCGGTTTCTGGTCGATGCCGCCTGGGGCGCCTTGCAGGAGGCCCACGGCGTAATCCTCTTTCTGGATGGATCCCGCTATGCGGGCAACGAAAAGGCCCTGGAGCGGGATTTGCGCCCGCTGCAAAAGCGCTTGGGGTCTTTGGACGCGCCCATGGCCGTGGCGTTGAACAAGGTTGACCAGATCAAGCCCAAGGAGCGTCTACTCGGACTCCTGTCCGACTGCGCCGCGCGCTGGCCCGAGGTGGAGTTGGTGCCCATATCGGCTCGCACGGGGGTGGGTGTCGATACGCTGCTGTCGGTCATCCGAAATTTTTTGCCCATCGGCCCGGCACTCTTTCCCGAGGATCAGCTCAGCACGGCTTCCGTGCGCTTTATGGCCTCGGAGATCGTCCGCGAAAAGCTTTTCCTGGCTCTGAATCAGGAATTGCCCTACAATATTGCCGTCGAAATCGAGACCTGGGAAGAATTGCCGGAGCAGAACATGACCATGATCGGGGCCATGATCTATACGTCAAAAAACAGTCACAAGGGTATGATCGTCGGCAAGCAGGGGCAGAATCTGAAGGCCGTCGGGCAACAGGCCCGCCAGGAGCTCAAAGAGCTGCTCGGCACCAAGGTTCATCTGGAACTGTGGGTCAAGGTGCGCGAGGGGTGGACTGAAGATGGCCAGTTCATGACATCCCTGGGGCTTGGATCCTAGAGGGCGGAGCGCGCGCATGCAGCAAGCAGATATCATCGAACGCTGGCGCGAAGTCTTGCGGCAGATGGCCCTGGCCGCCCACAGGGCCGGACGGGAGCCGGACTGCGTGCGTTTGCTGGCCGTGTCCAAGCTGCATGGCGCGCAAGATATCCTGGCCCTTTTCCAGGCCGGGCAGCCCATGTTCGGTGAAAATTACGTGCAGGAAGCGCTGGGGAAGATGGCTCTTTTGCCAGCGGAAGTGTCTTGGCATTTTATCGGCCATCTGCAGACCAACAAGGTCAAGAGTGTGGTCGGGCGTTTCGCCCTTGTCCATGGCGTGGATTCCCTGAAACTGGCCCGCTCGTTGCAGGGTCAGGCCGCAGCGCAGGGCGTGGTGCAGGACGTGCTGGTACAGGTCAACCTGGCCGGGGAAACGCAGAAGAGCGGCATTCTGGAGGCCAAACTGCCTGTGCTGGCCGAATTCTTGGCCGCAAGCCCGTCTTTGCGCTGGCAGGGGCTCATGCTCATGCCTCCTTTTTTCGACGATCCCGATCGGGCTCGCCCCTATTTTGCCCGCTTGCGGGAGCTTGCCGAGACATTGCGTGCCAGCTTCGGCCTGCCTTTACCGGAGCTGTCCATGGGCATGACCGGCGATTTCGAGGCGGCCATTGAGGAAGGGGCCACCCTGGTGCGCATCGGCACCAGAATATTTGGAGAACGCGACTCAAACTAACGGCTACTTGGGACGGATGTTGTATGGATCTGGCCACGATAATCGGAATTCTGGTAGCCTTCGGGCTGGTCATCGCCGCTCTGGGCGGGGACGGCTTCCTGTTCCTGGATTTTTCATCCTTGCTCATCGTTGTGGGGGGAACCATCGGCGCGGTGCTGGTGACCTATCCCCTGGAGAGCGTGCTTGGAGTGGCCCGCATCATTAAGAAGACGTTCATGTCCAAGGCCGACGACCCCACGGCGCTCATCGCCCAGTTTGTAGATTATGCAAATCGGGTTCGGCGTGAGGGGATCTTGTCCTTGGAAGCCCACTTAAAAAATATCCCTGATGAGTTTCTGCGCAAGGGGCTGCAACTGACCGTGGACGGCCTTGACCCGCAACTTATCCAGGAAATTTTGGAGACCGAGATTTCGTGCCTTGAGGAGCGCCATCTCAAAGGCGCGGAAATACTGCAGACTTTCGGGACTCTGGCTCCCGGCATGGGCATGATCGGTACGATCATCGGTCTCGTGCTCATGCTCAAACGCATGAACGACCCCTCCACCATCGGGCCAGCCATGGCCGTGGCCCTCTTGACCACCTTCTATGGTGCCATCCTGGCCAATCTCGTCTTCAACCCCATGGCGGGCAAACTGCGTGCACGCAGCCGCGAGGAAGTCCTGATCCGGACCATGATCGTGGAAGGGATCATGTCCATTTCCAGGGGCGAAAATCCGCGCATTCTCGAAGAGAAGCTGAACAGCTATCTGCCTCCCAAGGAGCGCAAGACCAGGCCCTGAGCCTGTCGCAGGGGAGTCGCCGTGGTCAGAAGAAAAGCGAGAACCGAGGAGCCCAAATCGGGACTGCCGTCCTGGATGATCACCTTTTCCGATCTGGTCACCCTGATGATGACGTTTTTCATTGTGCTTGTGTCCATGGCCTCCCTGACGGACGTCTACAAGCGCAAGGTGGCCATTGGTTCCGTTTCCGGCACCTTCGGAACGGGCGCGCCGAGCATGAGCGACCTGACCACCGTGGACACAAGGACGCAGGTTGATCCCGGTCCAATCAATGTTTTTAAGGATCTGTCCCCGGTCAAAGAGCATCTGTGGGAAGATCCGGATCAGGATTTGCGTTTTGAGTCCAACCGCTTCATGCAGCGTCTGTCCATTGGAGCCGACGCCCTTTTTGCGCCCGCTTCCGCGGAACTGACCGATGCGGGCCGTGCGCTGCTGGACCGCCTCCGGCCCGTGGTGATGGAGAGCGCGCATCCGCTTGGGCTCTCGGGACACACTTCCGGCGGTCTGGACGAGTTCGGGCCGAACTACCTGCCCAAACCCTGGGTCAAGGTCGATTTTTCCTGGGAGCTTTCCCTGGCGCGGGTGGTGGCTGTGTATCGGTACTTCGTGGATGTCGGGGTCGATCCGGAAAAGCTGCGCCTGGAGGCCTTCGGGCGTTTTAAGCCCCGGGTGGAGAACGAAGACGCCGCAGCGCGGCAGACCAACCGCAGGGTTGAAATCACTCTTGATCGGCGTGTCTCCAGTTGGAGTCACGAGGTTGCGGCCCAGGCTGTCCGTGACGAGTCCGAAGACAAGGCCGCCGACAGCTATCGGGTCAGGGATTTCCTTTTCCGTTTCGATCTGCCGGGAGCAGAGTGATGGCCGGCCGGAGAAAGCGCCCCAAGTTGGCACCGCCCAACGCATCCTGGATGGTCACCTTTGCGGACCTCATGACTCTGCTGCTGAGTTTTTTCGTGCTGCTTTTGTCCATGTCATCCATGGACAAATCCATCCTGCGCGACGTGGTCTCCCATTTCGTGGGCGACATGGGGCTGGCCCCGAAAAAGGGGGCCGGCAGGGTGGCGACCAAGTTCGAATTCATGCACCAGGTCATCGAGAATCCCGAGCAGGCCGTCCTTGACCCGCAGCGCATCAAGGACCTGCTGTTTCCCGACGATGTGCTCCCCGAGGGCATGGCCAGGAGCACCCTGGACGAGAACCTGCGCATTCTGGTGCGACCAGAGGGAATAGCCCTTGTCCTTTCCGACGGCCTGCTTTTTGGCGTCGGTGAGAGCGCCTTGACGCAGGACAGTCGCAGGATCCTGTCCGGTTTCGCCGAATTTCTGGCCACCGTTCCCACGCCGGTCAATGTGGCGGGGTATACGGACAACGTTCCCGCAGGGGAAAAAGACAACTACATGCTGTCTTCGGAGCGGGCCATGTCGGTACTGACCTTTTTTCTGGAGCGGGGCTTCGAGCCGAGGCGCTTCACGGTCTCCGCTTACGCAGATGCATTTCCCCTGGGGGACAACGCCACGCCGGAAGGCCGCGCCATGAACAGAAGAGTTGAAATTTTATTGAAAACAACGGGCCGAACGTATCTTTAGGCCCGTTTTTCGCATAGACGTAACAAGGGGGACATATGGCTGACAAAAAAGCGCCTGCGCCGGAAAAAGAAGCAAAGAAGAAGCCTGGTAAACTCAAGCTCATCATCATACTGGTCGTCGTCCTGGCTGTCCTGGGCGGGGGCGGTTTCGCGGCGTGGAAGTTCTTCCTGCAGCCGAAAATGGCCGGCGACTCCCTCAACGCCACCGACGAGGCCGGCGCCAAACAAGCGGAGGAGGCTGCGCCGGGCGGACAGCTGGTGACGCTTGATTCCTTTGTGGTCAATCTTTCCGACCCCATGGGCCGCAGATACCTGAAAACCACCCTGGACGTCGAAGTGGCGAACGCGGCGGCAGCGGCGGAACTTACGGCCGCCATGCCCAGGGTCAAGGATACGCTCCTGCTTCTCTTGTCCAGCAAGTCTTTCGAGGACATCAGCAGCATGGACAAGAAGATCGAGCTGAAGAACGACATCGTGAGCCGTCTGAACCAGATCATCGGCAAGAACAAGGTGCGCAATGTCTATTTTACAGAATTCGTGGTTCAGTAACCCACTGGCGGACAGTCTATGAGCAAGATCCTGAACCAGGACGAGGTCGATGCCCTGCTGCGCGGCATTTCGGGCGGAGAGATCGAGACCGAAGAAGAGGTGGCTGCCGACACGAGCGGATTCGTGTCCTTTGATCTGGCCAACCAGGATCGGATCATCCGCGGGCGCATGCCCGTGCTCGAGATCATCAACGACCGTTTTTCGCGGCTGTGTACCAGCGCCCTGGCCAACACCATGCGCAAACGGGTGGACGTGAACCCCATTTCCATCGACATGTCCAAGTTTGGGGATTTCATGCGCTCCCTGCCCGTGCCCACGAGCATCAACATCTTCAAGATCGACCCCTTGCGCGGCAACGCTCTGCTGGTGGTGGACACCAGGCTGGTCTTTTCCCTGGTGGAAAATTTTTTCGGCGGCGCGGGTAGTCAGCCCAAGATCGAGGGGCGGGATTTTACGCCCATCGAGCAGTCCATCATCGTCAAGGTGGTCAAGATCATCCTGGCCAACCTGGAAGACGCCTGGCGCCCGGTACACGAGGTCAGCATCGAGCTCTTGCGTTCGGAGATCAACCCCCAGTTCGCCACCATCGTGCCGCCCAGCGACGTGGTTGTGGTCATTTCCTTCGAGGTGGAACTGGAAAACGCCCTGGGTTCCATGGTCCTGGCCCTGCCCTACGCCACCATCGAGCCCATCAGGTCCAAGCTCTACGCAGCCTTCCAGACCGAGCGCTTGGAAATTGACCACGCCTGGATTTCAAGGTTCAGGGACCGGCTCATGGAAACGCCCATCGATCTGAACGTGACCTTCGGCACGACCCAGATCACCGGGCGGCAGCTGCTGGACATGAAGGCCGGCGACATCCTCATGCTGGACCAGGATGAGGACGCACTGCTCACGGGCCGCATCCACGGGATACTCAAATTTTATGGCCTTCCGGGATTCGTCAAGGGAAACAAGGCCTTCAGGATCGTCAAAGAACAGGAACTCAATTACTAGGGGAACGGTATGGTCGAAGATCAAGACAAGCTGGCGGCGGAATGGGCCGCAGCCCTCGAACAGCAGAACGAGGCGGAGGCGGACGGCGGTGGCGGACAGGATCTTGCCGACGCCTGGAGCGCTGCGCTTGAGGAGCAGGACAAGGGTGGTTCCGACCAGGCGCTGGCCGACGAGTGGGCCAAGGCCTTGGCCGATGAGGAGGAAACCAAGATTCAGCACGAGAAAAAGCAGAAGCAGCTCGCCGCGCAGAGCAAGGACTTCGAGTACAAAGATTTGACGCCTGAAGCCAAGGCACCCAAGCCAGAAGGCTTGCGCAAGGATCTGGACTTCATCCTCGACATTCCCCTGGAGGTTTCGGCCCAATTGGGGAGCACCAAGCTGCTTATCAACGAACTGCTGCAGCTAGGTCAGGGCTCGGTCATCGAGCTGAACAAATTGGCCGGCGAGCCCTTGGAGATTCTTGTCAACGGCAAGCTGGTGGCGCGCGGTGAAGCGGTGGTCATCAATGAGAAATTTGGGGTGCGCCTGACCGATATCATCAGCCCCATCGAGAGGGTGAAGCAACTTGGGTAACGCGACTTTGACAGGTGCCGGGGCAGGACTGGGGCTGGCAACGCTCAAGATGGCGGCCGCCTTGCTGCTCATTCTTGGGCTCATCTTTCTGGCGCTGACTCTCCTGAAGCGTTACGGGCTCACGGCCCGGCTGCAGGGCAGGCATTCGTCAACGCTGCGGGTCGAGGAGCGAGTGGTGCTTGGTCCGCGCAAACAATTGGTGGTGGTCCGCTTCTTGAATAAGCTTCTGGTGTTGGGCGTCACCGACAGCGGAATCAACTTGATAGCGGAGCACCAGTCAGACCATGAACCCACCCCGGATTTTCAGACCGCATTGGACCAGGAAAGCAGGGAGGATTCTCCTTCCTAGTCTGTTTTTTTGCCTTTTCCCGTTTTTGCTTCTGGCCGCCGACGGGCCGAACCTCCCTTCCATTTCCCTGCAGCTTTCCAGTGGTCAGGCCGAACCGCAAAAAGTGGCCGTGGCTCTGGAGATCATGGCCCTGCTCACGGTGCTGTCCTTGGCACCGGCCTTTGTGTTGACGGTCACGTCCTTCACCCGGATCATCATCGTCTTCCACTTCCTGCGCCAGGCCATGGGCACCCAGCAGATGCCGCCCAACCAGGTGCTGGCATCCCTGGCCATCTTCATGACCGTGTGCATCATGATGCCCACGGGGCGCGTCATCAACGATACAGCCCTGCAGCCCTACCTGCAGGAGGAAATCGGCTACGACGTGGCTCTGGAGAGGGCCGAGACGCCTCTGCGGGAGTTTCTTTTCAAGCACACCCGGGAAAAGGATCTGTCCGTGTTTTTTTCCATCACCGGCCTGGAGCGGCCGCAGACCAGGGATGACGTGCCGACAATGGTGCTGGTGCCCGCCTATGTGATCAGCGAGCTCAAGACGGGATTTCAGATCGGGTTTTTGATTTATATCCCGTTTCTCATTCTGGATATGGTCGTGGCGAGTATTCTTCTTTCCATGGGCATGATGATGCTGCCGCCGGTCATGGTGTCGCTGCCGTTCAAGATTCTTCTTTTTGTCATGGTGGACGGCTGGAATCTGATCGTTGGCTCTCTTGTCAACAGTTTCGTATAGTTATCGACCAGGAGTGGAGCATGACCCCCGAATTTGTCATCGGTTTCGCCCGGCAGTCCATCGAACTGACCCTGATCATCGCCCTGCCCATGCTCGGCGTTGGCCTGGGCGTGGGCGTTGTGGTCAGCGTGTTACAGGCCGCAACCCAGATTCAGGAAATGACGCTGACGTTTGTGCCCAAGATCATCGCCGTTTTTTTGGCGCTGCTCATATCCTTCCCATGGATCATGGACAAGATGATCACCTTCACGCAGGAAATTTTCCTCAATTTCCCGCAATACATCAAATAGCCCCTCCCCTTCAGAGTCTCTGCCGAAGCATCTCCGTCATAATCATGGCGCCGGCCTGGGCCACGTTCAGGGAGTCGAAGCCGCCTCGCATGGGGATGGAGAGCATCTCCGCGCAACGTTTGCCCACGTTGGGTCGCATGCCTTTGTCCTCGTTGCCGAGCACCAGCACCGCCGGAAAGTTCAGGCGCACCGAAAATAGGTCCCGGCTTTCCGTTCCGGTGCCCGACCCGTAGATCGTCATTCCCGCTTCTGCACAGGCATCGAGCGCCCGGGCCAAGTTGCCCACCGGGCACAGGGGCAGGCTGTCCAGCGCCCCGGCCGCGGCTTTGGCCGCTGCCGGGCCGATGAAGGCCGTACGGTCCTTGGGGAAAAGCAGGCCCGCTCCGCCGAGGGCCAGCAGGGTGCGGGCCAGGGTGCCCACGTTTCCGGGGTCTTGAACCTGGTCCAGGGCCAGGATGAGGGGGAAGGGGCGTTGGGGTGTCTGGGCGATGAGTTGGTCCAACTCGAC